>OGSN01000001.1_pt1 | contig 285277 bp, 221 predicted proteins | sample 1573891 | NCBI WGS metagenome assembly OGSN01 (sample SAMN03295857, study PRJEB24534) | human gut metagenome | isolation source: fecal sample 7 from infant 8 | host: Homo sapiens | place: USA: Pittsburgh, PA | collected 2014-07 | reverse complement strand
AGTCATCGGGCATTATCTGAACATAAAACACTATCAATAAGTTGGAGTCATTACCTATCTCTGGTTCATTTAAATGAACTTTTATATTATTATTCGACATTTCTCCCATGAGTTCAGAATTAAAACTATTAATGACACGCTTAAGTGAATTTTCTTTATCATAGCCTAGTGCACGCAATGAGTTGAATATGACGCATTTTATTTGTAGTTTATTATTTTTTTTTATTTACTATTTTCTGTAGCGAAACTAATATCCAGTGTCCGCCAGTATTTATGGGGAATAACTGGACTTCATTCGGCCATGATGGATCGCTCTTAATATTTTCATTGAGAGCGTCTTCCAGGTGAGTTCTGGTGGAGTAGGGGACGTAGAGACCAGTAGGATAATTGACTTGAGTATTTTTTGCATTAGCGGCGATCTTCTGAAGATAGCAAGCTATTTCATCTGTGGTTAATTGACGATTTTTATCCCAGAAGTTTGTACCATCACTCAGTTCATTATTCTCATCATTTAAAAGCACCTTTGAAAGCGACTGTTTTTCAGATATAAGAGGAATTTCATCACCGATAATTGTCATTAATTTCGAAGGGGAGAATAGTTTTTTGAACAGGAGATCATCTGAATCATGTGATTTGAGGGGGGAGTTGGTTGCGATATGTGCCAGATTATATAATTTTAAACAAGCATTTTTGATAAGTCGGATAATCGATAGGGTCTCATTTGTTGGGGTTCTAACAATATGGTAAAGAATATCTTCAGCTTCTTTCCCAAATTTATCATAACCTAACGCAATATTATGCAGTAACTCAATGCTTTCTTCATCTCCGGATAACGCTGTTTTTTTTAAAGACTGCAGTAATTCCTCGGTCACAGTAAATTTTTCTGCAAATGTCTGACTGAGTTGCGTTTGAGATAATTGACAATAATTGCTGACAACTGTAACCATCATGGGCTCCTTTTAGTTGCAAAGGTTGTGCTGAATCAAGATGAAAAGAGGCAACTTATTGCTCTGAATATAGTGCGTAAGGAGATGAATAAATATCAAAAATCGCTCAATATGCCTGTGTGGGTGGATATATGTAGCGCGGGTTGCGATAACAGGGCAAGTTTCGCCCTGTTTTTAATAATAAGCAGAGTTAAACGTTAAACACGGTGAAATCATTCGCCAGTTCAGTCGCCGGGAAAATTGACCTGCATTCACGTAACAGGTGCTGACAACCTTTGTCATCATAGCGCGAGCTGACGTGGGTAATGATTAGCTTGCCGACTCCAGCCTCACGGGCTAGTGTCGCAGCCTGGCGTGTAGAGCTATGGCCGCGACTATTGGCTTTGGCTTCCATGGTTATATCCAGCGTCGCTTCGTGCACCATGACATCGACACCTTTAGCCAGGTCAAGTGCGGCATCGCAGGGGCCGGTATCGCCGAAAATAGCGAGCGCTTTACCTGGCACTGGAGCAGCTAAGTAATCTGCGCCGTTAATCTGCCTTCCATCTTCCAGCGTGATTGTTTTGCCCGCTTTTAATTCCTGAAACAGTGGGCCAGGCGGCACGCCAGCAGCTTTTAATGCCTGGGCATTTAATGCACCCGGTTTATCATGTTCTTCAATACGATAGCCATAACATTCCAGTGGGTGTTCCAGCGGATAAGCGGTTACTTTGCGCAGGCCATCATCGAGAATTTCGCCAGCGCCAATTTCGACAATTTCCAGCGGATAATCGGTCCATGAGCCGCTAATCCGCAGCGCGGTTTCCACAAATTCACGGATACCTTGCGGACCATAAATCGTTAAGGGTTGGATAATGCCTGACATAGAACGACTGCACAGCAAGCCGGGTAAACCAAAAAGATGATCGCCATGAAGGTGACTGATAAAAATCTTGTCCAGTTTTCCAGGGTTAAAGGCGGTATGCAGTAGCTGATGCTGGGTGCCTTCACCGCAGTCAAACAACCAAAGTCCGCTCTGGGTCGGATGTTGCAGGTTAAGCAATATTGCCGTGACATTGCGCGTGCGGGTTGGCACACCGGCTGAAGTACCTAAAAAAATTAATTCCATGAGTTCATCACGTTTCAAAAAATATTCCGGCTAGTATAAGGCATACATCTAAAAGGAGAGCATTATGATTGAATGGCAAGATCTGCATCACTCTGAATTATCGGTTTCCCAGCTTTATGCCTTATTACAACTGCGTTGCGCGGTGTTTGTTGTCGAGCAGAATTGCCCTTATCAGGATATCGATGGTGATGATTTGACGGGGGATAATCGCCATATTCTCGGTTGGAAAAATGATGAACTGGTGGCGTATGCGAGGATTCTGAAAAGTGATGATGATCTTGAGCCGGTCGTTATAGGTCGGGTGATTGTCAGTGAAGCGTTGCGTGGCGAAAAAGTGGGGCAGCAGCTGATGAGTAAAACACTCGAAACATGTACGCATCACTGGCCTGATAAGCCTGTTTACCTCGGGGCGCAGGCGCATCTGCAAAACTTCTACCAGAGTTTCGGTTTTATCCCTGTGACGGAGGTCTATGAAGAAGATGGTATCCCACACATTGGGATGGCACGCGAGGTAATTCAGGCGTAATCAACAACCCTTGTCTATAGTTAGTGACAGGTTTTACGCAAATGGAGAACGAGAATGTCTAATCAGTTTGGTGATACACGTATCGATGACGACCTGACGCTGCTTAGTGAAACACTGGAAGAGGTGCTCCGCTCCTCTGGCGATCCCGCCGATCAGAAATATGTTGAGCTGAAAGCGCGTGCAGAAAAAGCGCTGGATGATGTGAAAAAACGGGTTAGCCAGGCTTCAGACAGTTATTACTATCGGGCGAAGCAGGCAGTTTATCGTGCTGATGACTACGTCCACGAAAAACCCTGGCAAGGAATTGGTGTGGGCGCGGCCGTTGGGCTGGTACTAGGACTGTTGCTGGCACGCCGTTAAAACCTCCCTACACCGGGGTACTGCATTTTTTTTGTAGTACCCCGTATAATGTGAGGCTTTTAACAGGGAGAGGTCCGCGTGCAATCACTTACTACGGCGCTGGAAAATCTACTGCGCCATTTGTCGCAAGAGATTCCGGCGACACCCGGCATTCGGGTTATCGATATTCCTTTCCCTCTCAAAGACGCTTTTGATGCCTTGAGCTGGCTGGCCAGTCAGCAAACATACCCGCAATTCTACTGGCAACAACGTAATGGTGATGAAGAAGCTGTCGTCCTGGGCGCGATTACCCGTTTTACGTCGTTGGACCAGGCACAACGTTTTCTTCGCCAGCACCCGGAACACGCCGACTTACGCATTTGGGGGCTGAATGCTTTTGACCCGTCGCAGGGCAATTTACTTTTACCCCGCCTGGAATGGCGACGCTGTGGCGGTAAAGCCACGCTGCGGCTGACGCTATTCAGCGAAAGCTCCCTTCAGCACGATGCGATTCAGGCAAAAGAATTTATCGCCACACTGGTGAGTATCAAGCCCTTGCCTGGGTTACATTTAACCACCACGCGAGAACAACACTGGCCGGACAAAACGGGCTGGACGCAATTAATCGAACTGGCAACGAAAACCATCGCCGAAGGTGAGCTCGACAAAGTGGTGCTCGCTCGGGCAACTGACCTGCATTTCGCAAGTCCGGTCAACGCGGCGGCGATGATGGCTGCCAGTCGTCGACTGAATCTGAATTGCTACCATTTTTACATGGCCTTTGATGGCGAAAATGCTTTTCTTGGCTCTTCACCGGAACGGTTATGGCGGCGGCGTGACAAAGCGCTGCGTACTGAAGCGCTGGCGGGAACAGTAGCAAATAATCCTGATGATAAGCAGGCGCAGCAGTTAGGAGAGTGGCTGATGGCGGATGATAAAAACCAGCGCGAGAACATGCTGGTGGTGGAAGATATCTGTCAACGATTACAGGCCGATACCCAGACGCTGGATGTTTTACCGCCGCAGGTACTGCGTCTGCGTAAAGTGCAGCATCTTCGCCGCTGTATCTGGACTTCACTCAACAAAGCGGATGATGTGATCTGTTTACATCAGTTGCAGCCAACGGCAGCAGTTGCTGGCTTACCGCGCGATCTGGCGCGACAGTTTATCGCCCGTCACGAACCGTTCACCCGAGAATGGTACGCCGGTTCTGCGGGCTATCTCTCATTACAACAAAGCGAATTCTGCGTTTCCCTGCGCTCAGCAAAAATTAGCGGCAATGTCGTGCGATTATATGCTGGCGCGGGCATTGTCCGTGGTTCCGACCCCGAGCAAGAGTGGCAGGAAATCGACAACAAAGCGGCAGGGCTGCGTACTTTATTACAAATGGAATAGTAATGAGTCGCATCATTACCGATTCATATCAATAATCTATTTTTGTAGCTCCTTATACTTAGCCGCAATATTGATACCGGACAAACTCATGTCAGTAAGCGCATTTAACCGACGCTGGGCGGCGGTCATTCTGGAAGCATTAACGCGTCACGGCGTCAGACACATCTGTATCGCCCCAGGCTCGCGTTCTACACCGTTAACGTTAGCGGCGGCGGAGAATTCCGCATTCATTCACCACACCCATTTCGATGAGCGTGGGTTGGGGCATCTGGCGCTGGGGCTGGCGAAAGTCAGCAAGCAGCCGGTGGCGGTGATTGTGACCTCCGGCACGGCGGTGGCAAATCTCTATCCGGCACTGATTGAAGCCGGGTTAACCGGAGAAAAACTGATTCTCTTAACCGCCGATCGCCCGCCGGAGCTAATTGACTGCGGCGCGAATCAGGCAATTCGCCAGCCGGGAATGTTCGCCTCTCACCCCACGCACAGTATTTCATTGCCGCGCCCGACCCAGGATATCCCCGCACGTTGGCTGGTTTCTACCATCGACCACGCTCTCGGTACGCTTCATGCGGGGGGAGTCCATATCAACTGCCCGTTTGCTGAACCGCTGTATGGCGAAATGGACGATACCGGGCTTAGCTGGCAACAGCGTCTGGGTGACTGGTGGCAGGACGACAAACCGTGGCTGCGTGAAGCGCCTCGTCTGGAAAGTGAAAAACAGCGCGACTGGTTCTTCTGGCGACAAAAGCGCGGCGTGGTGGTTGCCGGGCGCATGAGTGCGGAAGAGGGCAAAAAAGTTGCCCTGTGGGCGCAAACTCTTGGCTGGCCGCTGATTGGCGATGTGCTGTCACAAACCGGGCAGCCGCTGCCGTGTGCCGATCTTTGGTTAGGCAATGCCAAAGCGACCAGCGAGCTGCAGCAGGCGCAAATTGTGGTGCAACTGGGAAGCAGCCTGACGGGGAAACGGCTCCTGCAATGGCAGGCAAGCTGTGAACCAGAAGAGTACTGGATTGTTGATGACATTGAAGGGCGACTTGATCCGGCACACCATCGCGGACGTCGCTTAATTGCCAATATTGCCGACTGGCTGGAGCTGCATCCGGCAGAAAAACGCCAGCCCTGGTGCGTTGAAATCCCGCGCCTGGCGGAACAGGCAATGCAGGCGGTTATTGCCCGCCGTGATGCGTTTGGCGAAGCGCAACTGGCGCATCGCATCTGCGACTATCTGCCTGAACAGGGGCAATTGTTTGTTGGTAACAGCCTGGTGGTACGTCTGATTGATGCGCTTTCGCAACTTCCGGCAGGTTACCCGGTGTACAGCAACCGTGGGGCCAGCGGTATCGACGGGCTGCTTTCGACCGCCGCCGGCGTTCAGCGGGCAAGCGGCAAACCGACGCTGGCGATTGTGGGCGATCTCTCCGCACTTTACGATCTCAACGCGCTGGCGTTATTGCGTCAGGTTTCTGCGCCGCTGGTATTAATTGTGGTGAACAACAACGGCGGGCAAATTTTCTCGCTGTTGCCAACGCCGCAAAGCGAGCGTGAGCGTTTCTATCTGATGCCGCAAAACGTCCATTTTGAGCACGCCGCCGCGATGTTCGAGCTGAAATATCATCGTCCGCAAAACTGGCAGGAACTTGAAACGGCATTTGCCGACGCCTGGCGCACGCCAACCACCACGGTGATTGAAATGGTGGTTAACGACACCGATGGTGCGCAAACGCTCCAGCAACTTCTGGCGCAGGTAAGCCATTTATGATCCTGCACGCGCAGGCAAAACACGGAAAACCAGGTTTACCCTGGCTGGTGTTTTTGCACGGTTTTTCCGGCGATTGCCACGAATGGCAAGAAGTGGGCGAGGCGTTTGCCGACTACTCACGGTTGTATGTTGATCTCCCAGGTCACGGTGGTTCGGCGGCGATTAGCGTCGATGGATTTGATGATGTCACCGACTTACTGCGTAAAACCTTGGTTAGTTACAACATCCTTGACTTCTGGCTGGTGGGGTACTCGCTTGGTGGACGGGTGGCGATGATGGCGGCTTGCCAGGGGCTGGCGGGGCTTTGTGGGGTTATTGTCGAAGGCGGGCATCCGGGGCTGCAAAATGCTGAACAACGTGCGGAACGTCAGCGTTCCGATCGCCAATGGGTGCAGCGTTTTCTCACAGAACCGTTAACGGCGGTATTTGCCGACTGGTATCAACAGCCTGTTTTTGCCTCACTCAATGACGATCAACGCCGGGAGCTGGTGGCGCTGCGCAGCAACAATAATGGCGCAACGCTTGCCGCCATGCTGGAGGCGACTTCTCTCGCCGTCCAGCCTGATTTACGTGCTAACCTTAGCGCCCGCACATTTGCGTTTTATTATTTATGTGGTGAACGTGACAGCAAATTCCGCGCCCTGGCGGCGGAACTGGCTGCCGACTGCCATGTCATTCCTCGCGCCGGACATAACGCGCATCGGGAAAATCCCGCTGGCGTAATCGCAAGTCTGGCGCAGATCTTGCGTTTCTGACTAAAGGACACAATATGATTTATCCTGATGAAGCAATGCTTTACGCACCGGTTGAATGGCACGACTGCTCCGAAGGTTTCGAGGACATTCGTTATGAAAAATCCACCGACGGTATCGCAAAAATCACCATTAATCGTCCGCAGGTGCGCAATGCCTTCCGTCCTCTGACGGTAAAAGAGATGATCCAGGCGCTGGCAGATGCGCGTTATGACGACAACATCGGCGTGATCATTCTGACTGGTGCAGGCGATAAAGCGTTCTGCTCCGGTGGTGACCAGAAAGTGCGTGGTGATTACGGCGGCTATAAAGATGATTCCGGCGTACATCACCTGAATGTGCTGGACTTCCAGCGTCAGATCCGTACCTGTCCGAAACCGGTTGTCGCGATGGTGGCTGGCTACTCCATCGGCGGCGGTCACGTTCTGCACATGATGTGCGACCTGACTATCGCGGCAGATAATGCCATCTTCGGTCAGACTGGCCCGAAAGTCGGTTCCTTCGACGGCGGCTGGGGCGCTTCCTACATGGCTCGCATCGTCGGGCAGAAAAAAGCGCGTGAAATCTGGTTCCTGTGCCGTCAGTACGACGCAAAACAGGCGCTGGATATGGGCCTTGTGAACACCGTGGTACCGCTGGCGGATCTGGAAAAAGAAACCGTCCGTTGGTGCCGCGAAATGCTGCAAAACAGCCCGATGGCGCTGCGCTGCCTGAAAGCTGCACTGAACGCCGACTGTGACGGGCAGGCGGGGCTGCAGGAGCTGGCGGGCAACGCCACCATGCTGTTCTACATGACGGAAGAAGGTCAGGAAGGTCGCAACGCCTTCAACCAGAAACGTCAGCCTGACTTCAGCAAATTCAAACGGAATCCGTAATGCGTAGCGCGCAGGTATACCGCTGGCAGATCCCCATGGACGCGGGGGTGGTTCTGCGCGACAGGCGGTTAAAAACCCGCGACGGGCTGTATGTTTGCCTGCGTGAAGGCGAGCGCGAAGGGTGGGGGGAGATCTCCCCACTGCCGGGCTTCAGTCAGGAAACCTGGGAAGAGGCGCAAAGTGTGCTGCTTGCCTGGGTAAATAACTGGCTGGCAGGCGATTGCGAGCTACCGCAGATGCCTTCCGTGGCCTTTGGCGTAAGCTGTGCATTGGCAGAACTGACAGATACGTTGCCGCAAGCAGCCAACTACCGTGCGGCACCGCTGTGTAATGGCGATCCGGACGATCTGATCCTCAAACTTGCAGATATGCCAGGCGAGAAAGTGGCGAAGGTCAAAGTGGGATTGTACGAAGCGGTGCGCGACGGCATGGTGGTGAATCTGTTGCTGGAGGCAATTCCGGATCTGCATTTGCGTCTTGACGCAAATCGCGCCTGGACACCGCTGAAAGGTCAGCAGTTTGCCAAATACGTTAACCCGGATTATCGCGACCGCATCGCGTTTCTCGAAGAGCCGTGCAAAACCCGCGATGATTCGCGAGCGTTTGCCCGTGAAACCGGCATTGCCATTGCCTGGGATGAAAGCCTGCGCGAGCCGGATTTTGCCTTTGTGGCTGAAGAGGGCGTGCGCGCGGTAGTTATCAAACCCACGCTCACGGGCAGTCTGGAAAAAGTACGCGAGCAGGTACAGGCGGCGCACGCGCTGGGGCTGACGGCGGTGATCAGTTCTTCCATTGAATCGAGCTTAGGCTTAACGCAACTGGCGCGGATTGCCGCCTGGTTAACGCCGGACACCATTCCAGGGCTGGACACGCTGGATCTGATGCAGGCGCAGCAGGTACGTCGCTGGCCGGGTAGCACGCTGCCTGTCGTGGAAGTTGATGCACTGGAGCGGTTGTTATGATCTTCTCTGACTGGCCGTGGCGTCACTGGCGGCAAGTGCGGGGAGAAACCATCGCCTTACGTCTTAATGACGAGCAACTCAACTGGCGCGAGCTTTGTGCTCGCGTCGATGAATTAGCCTCCGGATTTGCGGTGCAGGGGGTGGTTGAGGGCAGCGGCGTGATGTTGCGGGCGTGGAATACGCCGCAAACGCTGCTCGCCTGGCTGGCGTTACTGCAATGCGGGGCGCGGGTGTTGCCCGTGAACCCTCAGCTGCCGCAACCGTTGCTTGAAGAATTGCTGCCCAATCTGACGCTGCAATTTGCTCTGGTGCCGGATGGGGAAAACACGTTTCCGGCATTAACGTCGCTGCACATTCAGCTGGTTGAAGGCGCACATGCCGCTACGTGGCAGCCGACGCGTCTGTGCTCAATGACGTTGACCTCGGGTTCTACCGGTTTGCCGAAAGCCGCTGTCCATACTTATCAGGCCCATCTTGCCAGTGCGCAAGGTGTGTTATCGCTGATTCCGTTTGGCGATCACGATGATTGGTTGCTCTCTTTACCGCTGTTTCACGTCTCCGGTCAGGGAATTATGTGGCGCTGGTTATACGCTGGTGCGCGGATGACGGTACGTGATAAACAGCCATTGGAGCAAATGCTGGCAGGCTGTACTCACGCTTCACTGGTGCCAACACAACTCTGGCGTTTGCTGGTTAACCGTAGTTCCGTTTCCCTGAAAGCGGTGTTACTTGGCGGCGCGGCTATCCCGGTCGAGTTGACGGAACAGGCGCGCGAGCAGGGGATTCGTTGCTTTTGCGGCTATGGTCTGACCGAGTTTGCCTCCACGGTGTGTGCGAAAGAAGCCGACGGCCTGGCAGACGTTGGTTCGCCGCTGCCGGGTCGGGAAGTGAAAATCGTTAATAATGAAGTGTGGCTGCGGGCTGCCAGTATGGCAGAAGGTTACTGGCGTAACGGGCAACTGGTTTCACTGGTTAATGACGAAGGCTGGTACGCTACGCGCGATCGCGGTGAGATGCATAATGGCAAGCTGACCATTGTCGGACGTTTAGACAATCTATTCTTCAGTGGCGGAGAGGGTATTCAGCCGGAAGAAGTCGAGCGCGTAATTGCTGCACATCCTGCGGTTTTGCAGGTGTTTATCGTCCCCGTTGCCGACAAGGAGTTTGGTCATCGACCGGTGGCGGTGATGGAGTATGACCACGAGAGCGTTGATCTTAGTGAATGGGTGAAAGATAAGCTGGCCCGTTTTCAACAACCGGTGCGCTGGCTAACTCTGCCGCCGGAGCTGAAAAACGGCGGTATTAAAATTTCACGTCAGGCGCTAAAAGAGTGGGTGCAACGTCAGCAATAATTAACCCTCCGTTTCACTTCTCATTTCTGCCATTCCATTGCCGTTGATAAAGAGTTTATCTGTTAATCTGTAAATTGATGTGAAAACTCTTAGCAAACAGGATAATGCAATGGAATGGCTGGTCAAAAAATCGTGCTGCAATAAACAAGATAACAGACATGTACTTATGCTCTGCGATGCTGGCGGCGCGATAAAAATGATCGCCGAAGTGAAGAGTGACTTCGCCGTGAAAGTGGGGGATTTACTCTCGCCTTTGCAGAATGCGCTTTATTGTATTAATCGTGAAAAGCTGCATACGGTGAAAGTCCTCTCGGCAAGCAGTTATAGCCCCGATGAGTGGGAACGGCAGTGTAAAGTGGCAGGGAAAACTCAGTAACGTTGTTTTGTCGTGGGCAGGAAAATCAGCATCAACCCGCTCATAATACAGGCTACTCCCAGTAGTGCTTTCAGCGAAAAAGTCCCTTCCCAGCCGGGAAGTACCATTGAAGCAATCCATACCAGCACATAACTCATACTGAGCAAGGCATAGGCTTTGCTTAGCGCAAGTTTATGAAGCGTTTTATACCAACAAAAAACGGAAAGCAGATAACCCAGCAGCCCGAGTAACAGTATCCGGGCATCCAGGCCAAAAGCTAACAGAGCCGCGATAAAATCCCATAAGTGCGTCATCGGCGGCAGATGACTCGCCGCAAAACCCAGGCTTAATTGCGCAACTGAGGCAATAATGACGCTGAATAATCCCCACATCAGGCCCATTACACCGTACTCCCGAGGATCACAATGCCGCCAATAATGAACGCCACCCCACACCAGTGACGCGGCGATACCGGTTCGTGCCACAGTTTTACTGCAGCCAGCGTCACCCAGACAAAATTCAGACTTAACATCGGGTAAGCAATGCCTACCGGTACGTTCTGCAAGACCAGCAGCCAGAGCACCATGGCAAGACCAAGACAAGCCAGCGCCAGTCCCAGCCACAGCACGATATGTTTGCGCCGTTTGTTTATCGCCACAAAGCAGGTTGCCTGTTTCTGACACAACTGCCCGGCAACGCTAAGCAAGCTGGCAAAGACTAATGTTAGCCAGATCATTTGGGACGATACTGAATCAGCACCAGACGCTCCTGACGATCGATGGCATCTGCGGGCGGAATGGCGAGACTGTTGATATCTTCATCGCGGTCAACCGAAAGCACGAGAGTAATAATCCCCTCCTGACGATGTTGATTAAGCCAGTTTGCGAACTCATCACCGCTGACAAATCTCCCTTTCGCATCCGGATAATTAAGGCCGTATTTCAACTCACCTGTCTGGCGATACATGATGATGTCATCGCGTTGCAGGCTCCATGCCAGACCTGCGGCAACACCGACGCTATCAGTAAGAATATAGCGGCTTGGCTGAAGTGATTCTTGTGTCATCTCGACAAAAAATTGCGGATGTTTTCCTTCCATAACTCTGTCAGGAATTGAAAATCCTACCAGCAACGCCAGCCCCAGCGGGCAAAGCGCGGCAAAAGGCCAGGTCTTTTCGACGTTTGTTAAGGTGTACCAGCCGAAAAATGCCCATAGCGAAAAAATCGACCAGGCACAAAAGACTTTATAGCTCTCGAAGGTTTGCCACACCGGCGTGTTCATTGGTCCCCACGGGGAGACCACAAATGTGGCAATAATGCCAGTGACGCCAAAAGCGATGTTAATCCAGCCATTAATCCGCAGCGCCAGAGGATTATTTTTTGCTTCCAGCAAAGCGTAATGCGCCATCAGCATTGCCAGAGATGCAAAGCAGGAAAGAATATAGGTGGGCAATTTACCTTTAGCGACGGAGAAAAACAGCAGCGGCATTATCGTCCAGCTCAACAAATAGACGGTTGCGGAATGCTTGCGGTTTTTCCAGCCTGTGTACAGTGCACCGGGGAGTAATCCCAGCCACGGCAGGCTACCGGCAATGATGACCGGCACGTAGTACCAGAACGGAGCTCTATGTTGGGCATCATCCAGTGCAAAGCGTTGAATATGCTCAACCCAGAAAAAATAGTGCCAGAAGTTAGGCTCCCGCTGCGCTATCGCCAGTCCCCAAGGGAGAACCGTCAGTACGCAACTGATAACCGCCAGCCAGCCGTAAATAAAGAGATCTTTCCAGCGTTTTTGCGTCGCTACCCATGGCAGCACGCTTAATACCGGCACGGCAAGGGCGAGAAAACCTTTGGTCATCACCCCCATGCCGCAGGTGATTCCCAGCAGTAAAAATCCTGCGCTTTTGCCTTTCCACGTCTGTGCCTGCATTGCCAGCCAGAAGCTGCACATTCCCGCCACCAGCCAGAATGCAATAAACGGATCGAGCACGGCATAAGTGCCGATGGCATAGACAATAAACAATGAGAGATAAATTACTGTGGCGAGTAGAGCCAGACGTTTATCGCGCCATAAGCGCAGAGTAAACCAGGTCACCAGCGCGGCAGTTAACAGGGTCGCAAAGATAACGCCTGCCCGCACACCAAAGTTATTCGCGCCAAATAGCCATTGCCCAATGCTGTTAATCCAGTATCCGGCAATGGGTTTTTCGAAATAACGTAGCCCTAACAGATGGGGCACAATCCAGTCGCCGGATGCCAGCATTTCTCGACTGATTTCCGCATAACGCGTTTCATCGGGTTGCCAGAGCAGACGCGTGCTGATCGGTAACAGGTAATAGCAGGCAATAAACGCGAAGAGGCCGATAAGGTAACGTACCGATTTCATCAGCGACTACCCGCAATTTGTTGGCAACCCAGCCAGCCTTCACGTCCGGCAATATTTCCGCGAACAACTTGTCCGAGCGGCAACGTCTCTGATAACAGTTCGCTTAAAGGGCAAAATGTCACGCCTTCCTGAGCTGCGCGTTTGAGGAGATCCACAAAATTATGCTGATAAGCGCAGCCTTCAACTTCTGCATGAATGGTATAAACCGGCGTGCCTTTATCTCGCAGGATGCGGTTGAGTAACCAACCGTTAAAATCTTCTGCTTTCACATCCCGACCAATCACTTCATCCCAGGTGGGTAAGGTCACCGGAATTTGCGCAGTGCCAGGGTTTCCTGATTCGAGCAATGGACGGAACGGCATGGCCCCACGACAATCGCTGTTGTAGCGCAAATGGAACGCTTCTTTTGCTTCGATCACCTTCTGGTCGGCACGCCAGCCCGCAGCGGCAGAACAGGTTACCGGTTGACCGATAATCTCTTCCAGAGTGCGAAGACCGCGTGCAATATCGTCGATCATTGTTTGCCGATCCCAGTTACCGCTACGGGCTTGCCAGGCATGGTGATCCCAGGCGTGCAGGCCGACTTCGTGATGTTTAGCCGCTTCACGAATGATATCGGCATTGGCATGACCAATCTCTTTACCTGGCCAGGCCGTACCTGCCAGTAAAATATCCCAGCCATAAAGCGATGCCGCGTTTGAGCGCAGCATCTTCCACAAAAACTGTGGCTTCACCAGTCGCCAGAGATGGCGGCCCATATTGTCCGGGCCGACGCTGAAAAAAATGCTGGCCTGAATATTATGCTTACTCAAGATTTCCAGCAGACGCGGCACGCCTTCACGGGTGCCACGAAAGGTATCGACATCAATGCGTAAGCCTACTTTGGTCATGATGGTTTATCCGTAAGATCAACGGTGCGCAGGAAGAAATCCAGCGTTTCGTCGATGGTTTCCTGCATATCAATTTTCGGCTCCCAGTCCAGGCAGCGGTGGGCATTGCGGATGCTCGGTTTACGATGCTCTACGTCCTGATATCCTTTGCCGTAGTAGCTGCTACTTTCGACAACGCGAAAGCCCGCAAACGGTGGGAAATGATGGCGCAGCGGATGTTTTTCGAAGCTCGCCAGCAGCATCTCGCCCAGTTCCTCAATGCTCGCTTCGTTCTCAGGATTGCCAATGTTGATAATTTCACCGTCGCAGCGATTTCCCGCATTTTCGATAATGCGGTATAACGCCTCGATACCATCGCGAATATCAGTAAAGCAGCGTTTTTGTTTTCCGCCATCAATCAGCTTAATCGGTGAACCTTCTACCAGATTGAGAATGAGTTGCGTAATAGCGCGGGAGCTGCCAATTCGCGCTGCATTAAGGTTATCCAGTCGTGGTCCCATCCAGTTAAACGGGCGGAAGAGGGTGAACTGTAAACCCTCTTTTTCGCCATAGGCCCAGATCACCCGATCAAGTAATTGTTTTGATACCGAATAAATCCAGCGTGGTTTATTCACCGGGCCGACGATTAAATTAGAATGGTCCTCATCGAAGTATTTATCGCTACACATCCCATAAACTTCTGAAGTTGACGGGAAGATGATTCGCTTACGGTACTTCACGCAGTAGCGGATAATGCGCAGATTCTCTTCAAAATCGAGTTCAAATACGCGCAGCGGGTTGCGGGTATATTCAATCGGCGTGGCTATCGCCACCAGCGGCAAGACGACATCACATTTTTTGACATGATACTCAATCCATTCGGAATGAATACTGATATCGCCTTCAACAAAGTGAAAATGCGGATGATTCAGAAAACGGCTTATCGCATCGCTGCCAATATCCAGACCGTAAACTTCATAATGATCTTCGCGCAGCAGGCGTTCTGTCAGATGGTTGCCAATAAAGCCATTCACCCCGAGGATGAGTACCCGGGTACGGCGTCGGGCGGTGCAGGCAGGCTGGCTATTCAAGCGTGAACCTTGCACCAGGCCCAGCGTCTGCGCTAATTGCGAGCCCTGCATAGTAATGCCGTCGCCCGCCTGTCCGGTGACGATTTCCAGCGCGCCATCGCCACAGGCAATCAGCAGTGGCGCAACAGAAATCACGCTCCCCGGCTGTGCTTTGCTGGCATGAGGATGAACACGCGACGACCAGACGGTGAATTTCTGATTGCCAACATAGCTGAAGGCACCCGGCCACGGATCGGCAACGGCACGTACCATGTTGTGCAGTACGGATGCCGGTTTATGCCATTCAAGGAAACTGTCATCCGGCGTTCTGCGACCAAAACAGGTGGCTTCGTTTTCGCGCTGGGCGATTTCCAGAATATTACCGTGTTTAATGGCGGGTAATGTCTGTTCCAGTAGCTGGCGCGCGGCATGGCACAATTTATGATGCAGCGTAATAGCGATATCGTCTGGCGCAATGGCAATGCGCAGTTGCGCCACAATGGCCCCGGCATCGGCACGTTTCACCATTCGGTGCAATGTAACGCCAGTTTCCGTTTCACCGTTGACCAGCACCCAGTTCAGCGGCGCGCGACCACGATATTTTGGTAACAGCGAACCATGCAGATTAAATGCACCTGCGGGAGCGAGCTGCAAAATTTCGTCGTAAATAAGATGGCGATAATAAAAAGAGAAAATCACATCTGGCGACAGTTGGGCAATGCGTTCCACCCACAGCGGATGATTAACGTTATCCGGCGCATAAACCGGAATGCCTCTTTCCGCCGCCAGACGAGCCACCGAACCATAAAAGGCTTTTTCACCGGGATTATCAGTATGGGTAAAAATGGCGCTAATTTCGTAACCGGCAGCCAGCAGGGCTTCAATACCGAGGCATCCCATATCGTGGTAGGCAAAAACGACGGTTTTCATTATTCATTTTCCTTGCTGGATGGACGGATAACTTGCTGAACAAAATAGCGGGGGCGGGCGCGGACATCGGTGTAGATCCTGCCGATATATTCACCGAGTAATCCCATGCCGATAAACTGAGCGCCAATAAAAGTAAACAGCACGGCAAATAGCATAAAGACGCCTTCTGCCGCCCATTGTGGTCCGAAGGTCAGGCGTAAAATCACCAGCAGCACCGCAATGCTAAAACCTCCAATCGCAATAATGCTGCCGAGCAGACTCAGCATACGTAGCGGCGTTGTGGTAAGGCAGGTCACCAGGTCGTACATCAAATTAATCAGGCGCATAAAACTGTATTTGGATTCACCAAACTCACGCTCGGCATGATGTACTGGAATTTCAATGGCACGGCGGGCGAAGATATTCGCCAGAATCGGGATAAAGGTGCTGCGTTCATGGCAGTGCAACATCGCATCGACAATATGACGGCGATAGGCGCGCAGCATACAACCGTAATCACCCATCGCTTTGCCAGTGGTGCGCTGAATAAGCCGGTTAATCATCTTCGAAGCGGTTTTACGAAACCAGCTGTCCTGGCGGTTCTGGCGTACAGTCCCTACCACGTCGTAACCTTCATCGGCTTTTGCCACCAGGCGGGGGATTTCTTCTGGCGGATTCTGGAGATCGGCATCAAGGGTAATAATTAAGTCGCCAGTAACGTGACTGAATCCCGCCATAATCGCTGAATGTTGCCCGTAATTGCGGTTAAGCAAAATAGACACAATATGGCTGTTCTCCGCTTGTGAGGCTTCGACCAGCATATGCGCGGAATTATCGCTACTGCCGTCATCAATCAGCAGGATCTCATACTCTTTCCCCAACGATTCACAGGCTGTGGTGGTGCGCCTGATTAATTCCGGTAAGCTTTCCTGCTCGTTATAAACGGGAATAACCACCGAGACTTTCTTAACAGGGTGGATTTCAAACATGGCTTATTGTCCTGCGAGTTGCTGAAGGGCTGTGATGACATGGTCGGCATCGGCGGTAGTCATATCCGGGAACAGCGGCAAAGAACAGATGCGTTCGCTATTCCATTCGGTATTCGGTAACGACAGCGTGGGAAAACGCTCGCGATAATATTTTTGTGTGTGAGCGGCGCGGAAATGTAACCCGGTACCAATGCCTCTTTCTTTTAACGCTTCCATCAACGCATCGCGACTGATACCACAACGTTGTTCATCGACACGAATAATAAACAGATGCCAGGCGTGAACGTGCGGCCAGGCGGGAAGGCTTAATGGCTGAAAGGGGAGAGCTGCCAGTGCTTGCTGATATTGCTGGGCAATTTCGCGCCGACGGGTGTTGAGGTGCTCTAATTTGACTAACTGTGTCAGGGCAATCGCGGCGTTAATATCGGTCAGATTGTACTTATAGCCCGGTGTTAAGACTTCAGCCTGCGGTGCACGGCCCCAGGTTTGTCTGTCATAGGCATCGACACCCAGACCGTGAAATTTCAGCATCCGTAGCTGGCGGGCAAGGTTTTCATTATCAGTTACAATCAGGCCACCTTCAGCACAGGTAATATTTTTAATGGCATGAAATGAAAAAATAGCGGTACCTTTTGCGCCAATATGTCGCCCTTTGTAATACGTACCGACGGCATGGGCAGCATCTTCGATAACTGCGATGCCGTAACGTTCGCCAATGGCGCGAATGGCGTCAATATCTGCTGGCGCACCGGCATAATGCACCGGAATGATGGCTTTAGTGCGTGGCGTAATGGCTGACTCGATAGCTTCAGGCGTGACCATCAGCGTATCGCGGTCGACATCCACCATTACCGGCGTTGCACCCAACAAGGAAATCATATTGAGGGTTGAAACCCAGGTCAGGGAAGGCGTAATCACTTCATCGCCCTTGCCAATTTTCAACGCCATTAGCGTGATATGCATTCCGGCGGTGGCTGAACTGACCGCGATGGCATGCTGATTTCCCGTCAACTGGCAAAAAGCTTGCTCAAGCGCCTGATTCTTCGGACCGGTTGTGATCCAACCGGATTCGAGAACCTCTTTAACTGCAGCGAGTTCCTCCACGCCCATTGCTGGTCGCGAAAAAGGCAAAAATTCTGACATTGCTTTTCCTTCCGCCATTGAATACCTGTCCACTTATATTTGCTATAAAGAGTGTTGTGTATATTTTGCCATTTGGAGCGAAATTTTAAGGATAGAATATTAACTTAACCTTAAGAAACTAATATTAGACGTAAATATTGAAATTTTTATATTTTTTCTTATTTAGGCTTTGCATTTGGCAAAATTTTGAGGCATTTTGCCGACATCGTAGGATTTTTAATATTACACCAACTGCGAATTATCGCCAGAAATGTAGCTCAATTTCACGGTAATTGTCTGGTTGCGCTTGTCTATAGGTGGAGTTTACGTGTTAGCTTTTTGCCGCTCTTCGTTGAAGTCAAAAAAATATATCATCATTTTACTGGCGCTCGCTGCAATTGCCGGACTGGGTACTCATGCCGCCTGGAGTAGCAATGGTTTGCCACGTATCGACAATAAAACACTGGCCAGACTGGCACAGCAGCACCCGGTTGTCGTTTTGTTTCGTCATGCTGAACGTTGCGACCGTTCAACCAATCAATGCTTGTCAGATAAAACAGGTATTACGGTTAAAGGTACCCAGGATGCCCGTGAACTGGGCAACGCTTTTAGTGCTGATATCCCTGATTTCGATCTTTATTCCAGTAATACCGTCCGGACCATTCAGTCGGCTACCTGGTTTTCAGCGGGTAAAAAATTGACGGTAGATAAACGACTTCTTCAGTGCGGTAATGAGATTTATAGTGCAATTAAGGACTTACAAAGCAAAGCGCCTGATAAAAATATCGTTATTTTCACCCATAATCATTGCCTGACATATATTGCTAAAGATAAGCGTGACGCGACATTTAAACCTGATTATCTGGATGGTTTAGTCATGCATGTGGAAAAAGGCAAAGTTTATCTGGATGGGGAATTCGTTAACCACTAAATTTTCAATCTGACAGCCAGTAATGGCTGTCATCATTGTTACAGAAGACCTTTCAAACGTAACGTTTTTCGGGTGGCGACATTCAAATCATAATGCACCAGATCTTCAGGTTTTACCCACGCGTAGTCCTGAAACTCTTCGTTTATTTTCACTTCTCGGTTGGCAGAAACGCAGTCAAAAATCAGGTAAATCATATAAATCTCTTCCTTGCGACCATCTGCATACGTCTTGGTGCGAATATCATCGCTGAAGGTCCACGGCGTGATTTCTGTCAAAAGCAGCTGTTCTCCCAGTTCTTCGCGAATTTCGCGGCGTAGTGCCTCTTCAATTCGTTCGCCAGGCTCCACGCCGCCACCCGAAATCGCCCATTGACCGGGGAAAACGCCGCGATCGTCGGCCATTTTACACAGCAAATAAGCACCATCATTTTGAATCAAAGGGCATACAATAGTCCGTTGTCGCACAGGGATATTCCTTATAAATAAAAAGAAACCATGAGAATACGGTAACTCACAAATATGTGAAAGTGACAGTAATCTCTTTTGCGATGATAACTGTACTTATTATTATTTTTGTGTGTATCGATAAAGTGTGTTTATTTTTTCGGCATTTAATTATTTAAGAAGTATTTAGTTACAATAAGTGACTAGATCCTTTTTTTCGCTCATTGAATCCTCTGTGCCAGGCAGTACAATCCCGCAGCTTTGGGAATTTTGATTAATTGCTTGTGGGAAAGGGGATAATGAAAAAAATTGCGCTAGCAGGTCTGGCCGGAATGCTGTTGGTTTCTGCATCGGTCAATGCAATGAGCATCAGCGGTCAGGCGGGTAAAGAATACACCAATATTGGTGTCGGTTTTGGGACTGAAACGACGGGCCTGGCGTTAAGCGGTAACTGGACACATAACGACGACGACGGTGATGTCGCTGGCGTGGGGCTGGGGTTGAATCTGCCTCTCGGGCCGTTAATGGCGACCGTTGGCGGAAAAGGCGTTTACACCAACCCGAATTACGGCGATGAAGGTTATGCCGCAGCGGTAGGAGGTGGTTTGCAGTGGAAAATTGGCAACAGCTTCCGTTTGTTTGGCGAGTATTACTACTCTCCGGATTCGCTCTCCAGCGGTATTCAAAGTTATGAAGAAGCGAATGCTGGCGCGCGTTACACCATTATGCGTCCAGTCAGTATTGAGGCGGGTTATCGCTACCTGAATCTGTCGGGTAAAGACGGTAACCGCGACAACGCCGTGGCTGACGGCCCGTATGTTGGGGTTAACGCCAGTTTCTGATCCCTTCCGGCGCGGCATTCTGTCGCGCCATTCAGTTTCTTACTACGCCTTATCTCCCTTTGCGTTATAGTGATTCGATAACAAAAGCAGGAGATAACCATGTTAAAAGTGGAAATGTTATCCACCGGGGATGAAGTGTTACACGGGCAAATCGTTGACACTAACGCTGCCTGGCTGGCCGATTTTTTCTTTCATCAGGGGTTGCCATTATCTCGCCGCAATACGGTGGGGGATAACCTTGATGACTTAGTCACCATTCTTCGCGAACGTAGTCAGCACGCCGATGTGCTGATCGTTAACGGCGGGCTGGGACCGACCAGCGATGATTTAAGCGCACTCGCCGCTGCGACAGCAAAAGGTGAAGGCCTGGTGCTGCATGAAGCCTGGCTCAAAGAGATGGAACGCTATTTCCACGAACGTGGACGAGTAATGGCACCGAGCAACCGTAAACAAGCGGAGCTGCCTGCCAGTGCTGAATTTATCAATAACCCGGTAGGCACCGCCTGTGGTTTTGCCGTGCAGCTTAATCGTTGCCTGATGTTCTTTACTCCCGGCGTACCGTCAGAATTTAAGGTGATGGTCGAGCACGAAATCCTGCCGCGCCTGCGCGAGCGTTTTTCTTTACCGCAGCCGCCGGTTTGTCTGCGTTTGACTACTTTTGGTCGTTCGGAAAGCGATCTGGCACAAAGCCTGGACACTCTACAACTGCCGCCGGGCGTAACAATGGGCTATCGCTCCTCAATGCCTATCATCGAACTGAAACTCACCGGACCGGCAAGCGAGCAACAGGCGATGGAAAAACTGTGGCTGGATGTTAAACGTGTTGCCGGACAGAGCGTGATTTTCGAAGGCACTGAAGGACTGCCCGCGCAGATCAGTCGCGAATTGCAAAACCGCCAGTTCAGCCTGACGTTGAGCGAGCAATTCACCGGTGGTTTATTGGCTTTGCAACTTTCTCGCGCAGGTGCTCCATTGCTGGCGTGTGAAGTGGTTCCTTCACAGGAGGAAACCCTGGCGCAAACTGCGCACTGGATTACAGAACGGCGGGCCAACCATTTTGCCGGGCTGGCACTGGCTGTTTCGGGTTTCGAGAACGAGCATCTCAACTTTGCGCTAGCCACGCCAGACGGCACTTTCGCTCTGCGTGTGCGTTTCAGCACTACGCGCTACAGCCTGGCTATCCGTCAGGAAGTGTGCGCAATGATGGCACTGAATATGCTGCGCCGTTGGTTAAACGGCCAGGATATCGCCAGTGAGCATGGCTGGATTGAGGTTGTTGAGTCCATGACCTTATCTGTCTGATTCCGCCACTCTGTGCCGGTTTACTGCACCGGCACATTCCCCCTCCGGCAAAATTTGTCCAACCTGTTGTACTCAATAAGAAAAAATCCGTGCGCTGATTCACAAATTTGTGCGTAATTTCTCCAGTCTGCTGGACGAGGAGCGGGATTTGATGCGCTTCACAATTTTACTCCCCCTGAGCAACGAGACTGATTCCAGTATCTAAGACTGGAGTCCAGTATGTTGGAATCAAGCAAAGTTCCCGCCCTGACACGGGCTATTGATATTCTCAATTTGATTGCCCGCATTGGCCCCTGTAGTGCTGCGACGATCATTGACACATTGGGAATCCCTAAAAGCACGGCCTATTTGCTGCTTAATGAACTCAGGCGTCAGCGTTTTCTTAGCCTTGATCACCAGGAAAATTTTTGTTTGTGGACCAGGCTGGTGGAGCTTTCCGGTCATGCGTTAAGCAAGATGGATCTCCGGGAACTGGCTCGACCGCGTTTGACGCAACTGATGGATACCACCGGGCTGTTATGTCACCTGGGGATTATTGATAACGGCAGCGCTTATTACATTTTGAAAGTGGAGTCATCAGCCACTATCAGCGTGCGTTCCCATGAAGGAAAAAGCCTTTCGCTTTATCGCTCCGGAATAGGTAAATGCCTGCTTGCCTGGCAACCTGCAGCGGTACAGCAAAGTATTATCGAAGGGCTGGTCTGGGAGCAGGCGACACCCACAACGATTACTCATCCACAGCAACTTCACGAAGAACTGGCGCGTATTCGCCGTCAGGGCTGGAGCTATGACAACGGCGAAGATTACGCCGATGTCCGTTGTGTCGCTGCGCCGGTGTTTAACGCCAATAACGAGCTTACCGCTGCGATCTCGGTGGTCGGTACCCGCTTACAAATCAATGAAGAATACCGTGATTATCTGGCGGGCAAGGCCATTGCCTGCGCCAGGGATATTTCACGTCTGTTGGGATGGAAAAGTCCCTTTGACTTACAAGCCTCATAACAATGGAGAACATCATGACCCTACCAAAAATTAAACAGGTTCGCGCCTGGTTTACTGGCGGTGCGACAGCAGAAAAAGGCGCTGGCGGCGGTGATTATCACGACCAGGGGGCGAATCACTGGATAGACGATCATATTGCCACCCCGATGAGTAAATACCGCGATTACGAGCAGTCACGCCAGTCATTTGGCATTAACGTTCTTGGCACGTTGGTTGTTGAAGTCGAAGCAGAAAACGGCCAGACCGGATTCGCCGTTTCGACAGCCGGTGAAATGGGCTGTTTTATTGTCGAAAAACATCTTAACCGTTTCATTGAGGGTAAATGTGTCAGTGATATCAAACTGATCCACGATCAAATGCTCAGTGCCACCCTGTATTACTCCGGCTCTGGTGGCCTGGTGATGAATACGATTTCTTGTGTCGATCTGGCTCTGTGGGATCTGTTCGGCAAAGTGGTCGGGCTTCCGGTTTATAAACTTTTAGGCGGCGCTGTTCGTGATGAGATTCAGTTCTACGCCACAGGTGCGCGTCCGGATCTGGCAAAAGAGATGGGCTTTATCGGTGGCAAAATGCCGACGCACTGGGGGCCACATGATGGCGATGCGGGGATCCGCAAAGATGCCGCTATGGTCGCGGATATGCGTGAAAAATGCGGTGAGGATTTCTGGTTAATGCTCGACTGCTGGATGAGTCAGGACGTGAACTATGCGACCAAACTGGCCCACGCTTGCGCGCCCTATAACCTGAAATGGATCGAAGAGTGCCTGCCGCCACAGCAGTATGAAAGTTATCGCGAACTGAAACGCAACGCGCCAGTCGGAATGATGGTCACCAGCGGTGAGCACCACGGCACACTGCAATCTTTTCGTACGCTTTCAGAAACCGGTATCGACATTATGCAGCCGGATGTTGGCTGGTGCGGTGGTTTAACCACGCTGGTGGAAATTGCCGCAATCGCCAAATCCAGGGGGCAACTGGTGGTGCCGCACGGTTCGTCTGTTTACTCTCACCATGCGGTGATCACCTTCACCAATACGCCATTCAGCGAATTCCTGATGACCAGCCCGGATTGTTCAACGATGCGTCCGCAGTTTGACCCGATTCTGCTCAATGAGCCGGTTCCGGTGAATGGTCGTATTCATAAATCAGTGCTTGATAAACCCGGTTTTGGCGTCGAACTCAATCGTGACTGCAATTTGAAACGCCCCTACAGCCACTAATCACTCCGGGCGTTGCTGTGACAACGGTAACGCCCACATATTCTAAGGAGCTTTTTATGAGCACCGCTTTGCTTGACGCCGTGGTGAAGAAAAACCGTGTGCGTTTAATTCCGTTTATGTTGGCGCTGTATGTGCTGGCGTTTCTCGACCGTTCGAATATCGGTTTTGCCAAACAGACCTACCAGATTGATACCGGGTTGAGTAATGAAGCTTATGCGCTGGGAGCAGGCATTTTCTTTGTGGTATATGCGTTTCTGGGTGTTCCGGCGAATCTTTTGATGCGCAAACTGGGGGCCAGAACCTGGATTGGTACGACAACACTGCTGTGGGGATTTCTTTCGGCAGCCATGGCATGGGCCGATACTGAAGCGAAATTTCTGATAGTTCGCACTCTGCTTGGTGCTGCGGAGGCCGGATTTTTCCCTGGTATGATTTATCTCACCTCGCAATGGTTTCCGCGGCGTAATCGCGCCAGCATTATGGGGCTGTTCTATATGGGCGCACCGCTGGCGTTAACACTGGGATCACCGCTTTCCGGCGCGCTGTTGGAGATGCATGGATTTATGGGGCATCCCGGCTGGTTCTGGATGTTTGTGATTGAAGGATTGTTGGCAGTCGGTGCTGGGGTATTCACATTCTTTTGGCTTGATGACACACCGGAGCAGGCACGTTTTCTGAGTAAACAAGAAAAAACGTTGCTTATCAATCAACTGGCAAGTGAAGAACAACAGAAAGTGACTTCTCGGCTGAGCGATGCGCTGCGTAATGGCCGAGTCTGGCAACTAGCGATTATCTACCTGACCATTCAGGTGGCGGTTTACGGATTAATTTTCTTCCTGCCGACCCAGGTTGCGGCATTGCTGGGAACAAAAGTGGGCTTTACAGCGTCGGTGGTCACCGCCATTCCGTGGGTTGCGGCCTTGTTTGGGACCTGGCTTATTCCGCGCTATTCCGATAAAACCGGCGAACGGCGTAATGTCGCAGCGCTGACATTACTGGCGGCGGGCATTGGTATTGGTCTGTCCGGGCTGCTTTCTCCAGTAATGGCGATCGTAGCGCTGTGTGTTGCAGCTATCGGGTTTATTGCCGTGCAGCCAGTGTTCTGGACGATGCCGACACAACTGCTTTCCGGTACGGCGCTGGCTGCGGGAATTGGTTTTGTAAACCTGTTTGGTGCAGTGGGCGGGTTTATTGCCCCGATCCTGCGCGTGAAAGCAGAAACGTTATTTGCCAGCGATGCGGCGGGATTACTGACGCTGGCAGCGGTGGCGGTCATCGGTTCGCTGATTATTTTCACTCTGCGTGTAAATCGCACTGTTGCGCAGACCGACGTGGCACATCATTAAATAGGTTAAGGAACACGATGAACGCATTATTAAGCAATCCCTTTAAAGAACGTTTACGCAAGGGCGAAGTGCAAATTGGTCTGTGGTTAAGCTCAACGACTGCCTATATGGCAGAAATTGCCGCCACTTCTGGTTATGACTGGTTGCTGATTGACGGGGAGCACGCGCCAAACACCATTCAGGATCTTTATCATCAGCTACAGGCGGTAGCGCCCTATGCCAGCCAACCCGTGATCCGTCCGGTGGAAGGCAGTAAACCGCTGATTAAACAAGTCCTGGATATTGGCGCGCAAACTCTACTGATCCCGATGGTCGATACTGCCGAACAGGCACGTCAGGTGGTGTCTGCCACGCGCTATCCTCCCTACGGTGAGCGTGGTGTCGGGGCCAGTGTGGCACGGGCTGCGCGCTGGGGACGCATTGAGAATTACATGGCGCAAGTTAACGATTCGCTTTGTCTGTTGGTGCAGGTGGAAAGTAAAACGGCACTGGATAACCTGGACGAAATCCTCGACGTCGAAGGGATTGATGGCGTGTTTATTGGACCTGCGGATCTTTCTGCGTCGTTGGGCTACCCGGATAACGCCGGGCACCCGGAAGTGCAGCGAATTATTGAAACCAGTATTCGGCGGATCCGTGCTGCGGGTAAAGCGGCTGGTTTTCTGGCTGTGGCTCCTGATATGGCGCAGCAATGCCTGGCGTGGGGAGCGAACTTTGTCGCTGTTGGCGTTGACACGATGCTCTACAGCGATGCCCTGGATCAACGACTGGCGATGTTTAAATCAGGCAAAAATGGGCCACGCATAAAAGGTAGTTATTGATATCAAAGGCCCATGGGGATCGGCTGTGGGCCTGTGTTAATTAGTGGTTATTCGCTGCCAGATCGGCTTCGCTTAGCTGGGTGGCCGCGAGCACCTGGTCACGATCAAAGCCCTGTTCCAGCATGCGCAAAGCAATTTTAATGGCTTGTTCATGCAAACCTTCTAATTTACCTTCCTGCCAGCCAATTTGATGTCCTTCCTGCCGCAGCCGTTCAGCAATAGTCATTAATCTCTCCTTTTAATGACAGTTCGGAATATCAGCATCAGTGAGTTGGGTTGTCGCCAGCACAATCTCACGTTCAAAGCCCTGCTCCAGCATGCGCAAAGCAATTTTAATGGCTTGTTCATGCATACCTTCCTGCCAGCCAATTTGATGCCCTTCCTGCCGTAGCCGTTCAGCAATAGTCATTAATCTCTCCTTTTGTAGTGGTGAACGTTCGGCAATCTCCTCAATAAAACGGGTGAAACGGGAGGTATCGCCGCATTGCAGCAGATAATTAAACAGTGTTTGTAGCTGGCTGTCATTAGTGAAGCCTCTAACCAAAAGCGTGGTGATCCTGTCGACCATGCCGATTAAATCGCGGTCGCGAATATGCTTTTGAATCAGTTCCAGCAGAGCTATACGCCGATGTTGCATGATCTCATCGTCAGGTACGATGGTGATATCCACCAACGGAAAAGCTTCGGTGTACAACTGCCGGGCAAGTTGCGGATCGTCAAACTCATCCAGCCAGTTGAGTGAGTACGGGTAAGGCGAGGTTTCGCCATGATAAAACAGCAACGGCACCACCAGCGGGACTCTGTCATAGCCTTTGTCCAGGTGACGCTGCATGGCGGCAGTGGCATAGCGCATTAGCCGAAAAGCCATATTCTTTTCTGCAGAGCTTTGATGTTCAATCACGCAGTAGATATAGCCGTCACCGTCGCTGGTTTCCACGGACCACAAAACATCCGAGTAGTAAGCGCGTAAACTTTTTTCAATAAAACTAGTGGGTTCCAGGCGTAAGGTTTGCAGGTTGCAAAGCTTGCGCAGTGGTTCTGGTAAATGTATTTCGAGAAAATCCCGTGCGGTTTCGGGTGTGAACATAAAGGTTTTAAATACCGCATCATGCGGGGAGGAGGTTGTTGATTCGGTCATGGTTGTCCGTCACCTGATATTTATGATGACGCGACATTACGGTTATCCCAGGCCTTTGACATCTGCCAGTTTCAGCCTTTGCGAGACGTTTTCAGAGGAATTTTCACTGCGTTGCAACGCATACATTGGGCACGGAATCGTGTACGCAAAAATGCCCGGTAACCACATGCTTACCGGGCATCAGAAAGGAGTTTAAGCCAGCGCCTGGGCCAGTAGCGTAATCGGATGTTCGCAGCGAAGACTTGTGGACATCTCAATCTGCCATTTACAGGTTTCGCAGTCGGTGACCACCAGATCTGCGCCGCTTTCTTCTATCTGGCGGAACAGTGGTGCGCCGATGGCTTGTGAGGTGGGGTAGTTCTCTTTTTTGAAACCGTAAGTACCCGCAATACCGCAGCACTGGGAATCCAGCACCGTTAACTCAAGCCCCGGGATGTTACGCAACAGCTCCAGGGTGTAGAGCGTCCAGCCCATTTTTTCCATATGGCACGGAGTGTGATAAACCACTTTCAGCGGCAGCGGTTTCAGCGGTAACGTTTTGCCTTCGTCCAGCTTGCGCCACAGCCAGCGGGTTGCCAGTTCGATATGATCGCGCAAGCCTTTGTTGTCGACATTCAGCACTTCCGGGTATTCGTCGCGCAGGGCAAATGTACAGGTTGAGGAGGTGGCAATCACCGGAATGCCTTTTACTCCCACAGCTTCGCGGATCGACTCTACATTCGTAATTGCCTGTTTGCGTGCTTTATCGGTAAAGCCGTTGGCGATTAGCGGTACGCCGCAGCATTTTTCTTTGCTGAGCAGTTGTACACCGGTACCCATTGCGTTGAGCACTTTAATTAAATCTTTACCTAACTGCGGATGGTTGTAGTTAACGAAGCAGCCGTGAAAGAAAGCGACCTGGTCTTTATATTGTGCTTGCTGAGCCGCCACGCTGCGATACCAGCGACGGAACGTGCCGAAGGAGTATTTCGGTAGCGTGCGGCGATGATCGATTTTTAACGCCGCATCAAGCAGCTGCCGCACCGGTTTCAGCGAGGTAGCGGTGTTGACGATTGGTGCGAACGGCGTGGAAACGCTACCCATCAGGTCGGTATGACTCAACACAAAATTACGCAGCGACGGGCGCGTGGTGTCATATTTCGCCCGCGCGCGCTGGATAATATCGCCAATCTTCACATCGGACGGGCAGGCGACTTCACAACGTTTGCAGTTGATGCAATATTTCAGCGCCTCGTCATACAGTGCGCCATCTTTCAAACGCAGACGCTCGCCATCCGGCCCGGCTTGTTTTGGCCCTGGATAACCGGGATTCACCCGGCTCACCGGGCAGGCGGTGGTGCAGACGGTGCACTTAATGCAGTTTTCGAAGCTGGTGTCATTCATTGTTGGCCTCCTGCGCGTTGGGCAATCTGTTGAGCGGCATGTAAAGCACTGACGGCACAAACACCGCCGCCGCATCCCTGGGCGATGGGATCAAATCCGCCCAGCACCGAACCGATGGCAAACAGGTTTTCAATGGTTTGCCCTGCCTGTGACGGGCGTAGCGTCTCATCAGTGGTTACACCGAACTGCTGCCACGGTTGCGGCGCAAAAAAATCTCCCTTATACCATTCACCCCGCGTGGCGGTTTGTAGCACATCAAGGCCGAGAATCGGCTCTCGAATGCCGTTACGTTCCGCTACCAGTCCGCCACTAAAGAAACTGCCGCTGGCGAGAACCGCGAAACGTGGACGTAGCGGAATATCGGCGTGATTGCGGGTCCAGATTTCGTTCACTACGCCATTTTTACAGGTCACTTTTTTCACTTCATCGCCCGGCATCCACACGCCACCCTGGCGCACAAACTGGCGCTGTAACTGGTTTTGCAGACGAATGCCCAGCACGGAAGGCGGCAGCGTTGGCAAAAGCATCAGTGAACAAGGTAGTTTTTCATTCAACCAACGCCACAGTTTGTCATCGGCCAGACCGAAGCAGGCGGGCATCAGGATCATTTCGCAGGTATTGGCGACAGGAATAAGCGCATCAAGTAACAGCGGCCAGTTTTCTTCATTATCAAGGAAACGGGCGATATTCACCGCGCGAAATTCGGTGGCGTTATTGCGCAGCACATCCAGTTCCGGCAGCTCTATTTCTGCGGTTTCAACGGCAAGGCCGAGTTCACGCAACGAAGCTGCCGCAAGGTGCGCCTGAAAATCCATCAGGCCGCTAATTCCCACTACACATATTTTCTTCGCGGGCAGCGGCCAGACGGGGACTTCTGGCGAACTTAGCCAGGTAGAGCGCAGAGTGCCGAGCGGCGTAACCCGCTGGTGAGCAAGTTCTACGCTGCCCTGCAATTGCGCACCGCTTTCAGCGATTAATGCCTGCGCCTGGCAAGCGAGATCGAGCACGCGTTGTGGCTCGAGAAGGGAGTAAGGATGGGCTGGTGCCTGCTGACGCAAAGATTCCAGTCCACTGTGAATGTCTGTCACCGGTTGACCATCTGGCAGATGGCTCAGCAAATCCAGCGATCCGGATGAGAAATGCAGTGCGCTTTGACCACGAGTGACAATGGCACAGCGCAGGCCGTGTTTTTGCAGTTGCAGGCCACAGAGTAATCCGGCGAGGCCGCCGCCCATAATGACAGTATCAAAGCGCATCTTTCTGCTCCTTCTCCAGACCACACAATCCCTGATAAACCCAGCGGGTAAATTCGCTTTCGCGCAGTGCATCTCCCCAGGCGATGGGTTGCACGCCTTTCCAGCGTTCGTTAAGGAAGGTGGAAAGTTGCTCGATAGATTGCGCGGACGTCGTGACGTTAAAACGTTGCAGCAGTCCGGCAGCGCGGCAGGCGCAGAGTTCGCCCTGGCAGGTGCCCATCCCCACACGGGTACGACGGCGTAAATCCAGAAGGCTATTAACGTTTAAATTTTCTACCGCGTACTGCACTTCACCCGCAGTTACCGCTTCGCACTCACATACCAGGCTACGGTGCAGACGGCCTTCGCTCAGCCAGGCAGGCGTGCGATCGCCATGACGATAAACCGCAGAACCGCGCAGCGGGGCAGGCAGGGAGATGACTTTACGCAAGGTAACTTCAGCGGGTTCTTGTGAACCAGGCAGTGCCAGATCGGCAGTCGTACAGGGGCGCGTGTTGCCCAGTTTGCGGCATACCGCGTCGGTAGCCCATTCAGCCATCAGCCGATAGGTCATCAGTTTGCCACCGGTGATGGTGATAAATCCGTCCAGACCATCGCGTTCAGCATGGTCGAGCAGCACGATGCCACGGCTGACGTTACGTCCGCTCGGGTCGTCATCGCTGGCAACCAGCGGGCGCACGCCAGAATAGGCCCGCAAAATGCGCGTTTTCGCCATCACGGGGGCCAGTTTTTCCCCTTCACGCAGCAGAATATCAACCTCTTCTGCCGTCACTCGATTATCGTCAATCTCGTTGTAATCAATACGTAAAGAGGTGGTACCAATCAGCGAAATGGTATCGCCAGGCACCAGAATATCGGCGTCGGAAGGTTTACGGCAGCGGTTGATCACATGCTGGTTAATGCGGTGATCCATGATCAGCAGCGATCCTTTCGCCGGGAACATGCGAATGCGCAGATCGGCATATTCGGCAATGTGTTGCCCCCAGATCCCAGCGGCATTAACCACGACAGGTGCATGAAGGGCCTGAGTTTCGCCGGTGAGATGGTTACGTACACGAACACCGCACACCGTCGCGCCTTCACGAATCAGCCCCGTGACTTCATGAGCGGTAAGGATAACGGCACCGTGTTCTTTGGCATCCAGCATGTTTGCTGCGGTCAGACGAAATGGATCAACGGTGCCATCCGGAACTTTCACCGCGCCAATCAGTGCCGGGTTAACGGCAGGTTCGATAATGCGCGCTTGCTGCGGGTCTATAGCTTCTGCGCTGATCCCTGCTTCTTCGCAGGCGCGAATAAAAGTGGCCTGGAAGGAGAGGTCATCTTCCGGCAGGGTGATAAACAGGCCGTTGGTTGGTTCAACGCAGTGACGTGCAATGCGTTTCAGGATCTGGTTTTCACTAATGCATTCGCGGGCCGATTCCGCATCGGTTACCGCATAGCGCGCACCGCTGTGCAGCAGGCCGTGGTTACGCCCGGTGGCACCGGTTGCGATGTCGTGGCGCTCAACCAAAATCACGCGCAGCCCGCGCAGGGCACAGTCGCGGGCAATCCCGGCTCCCGTTGCGCCGCCGCCAATGATAATCACGTCACTTGATTGCGAGTCGCGAGTTTTCATTGTTATCCCTCTGAAGTTCGTTTTTTACCATTTAGCCATAGTAAAAACATGAATTGTTTGATTTCGCGCATATTCGCTCATAATTCGAAAGTGAAACGTGATTTCATGCGTCATTTTGAACATTTTGTAAATCTTATTTAATAATGTGTGCGGCAATTCACATTTAATTTATGAATGTTTTCTTAACATCGCGGCAACTCAAGAAACGGCAGGTTCTCTCACTGAATCAGGCTGTTAATCATAAATAAGACCACGGGCCACGGAGGCTATCAATGTTGAGTATTTTTAAACCAGCGCCACACAAAGCGCGCTTACCTGCCGCGGAGATCGATCCGACTTATCGTCGATTGCGCTGGCAAATTTTCCTGGGGATATTCTTTGGCTATGCGGCTTACTATTTGGTTCGTAAGAACTTTGCGCTTGCTATGCCTTATCTGGTTGAGCAGGGATTCTCACGCGGTGATTTAGGTTTTGCCCTTTCGGGGATCTCGATTGCTTATGGATTTTCGAAATTCATCATGGGTTCGGTATCGGATCGCTCGAATCCGCGCGTTTTCCTGCCCGCAGGTTTGATTCTGGCGGCGGCAGTGATGTTGTTTATGGGCTTTGTGCCATGGGCGACGTCGAGCATTGCGGTGATGTTTGTACTGTTGTTCCTCTGCGGTTGGTTCCAGGGGATGGGGTGGCCGCCGTGTGGTCGTACTATGGTGCACTGGTGGTCGCAGAAAGAACGTGGCGGCATTGTGTCAGTGTGGAACTGTGCGCACAACGTCGGTGGTGGTATTCCGCCGCTGCTGTTCCTGCTGGGGATGGCCTGGTTCAATGACTGGCATGCGGCGCTCTATATGCCTGCTTTCTGCGCCATTCTGGTGGCATTATTCGCCTTTGCGATGATGCGCGATACCCCGCAATCCTGTGGCTTGCCGCCGATCGAAGAGTACAAAAATGATTATCCGGACGACTATAACGAAAAAGCGGAACAGGAGCTGACGGCGAAGCAAATCTTCATGCAGTACGTACTGCCGAACAAACTGCTGTGGTATATCGCCATCGCCAACGTGTTCGTTTATCTGCTGCGTTACGGCATCCTCGACTGGTCACCGACTTATCTGAAAGAGGTTAAGCATTTCGCGCTAGATAAATCCTCCTGGGCCTACTTCCTTTATGAATATGCAGGTATTCCGGGCACTCTGCTGTGCGGCTGGATGTCGGATAAAGTCTTCCGTGGCAACCGTGGGGCAACCGGCGTTTTCTTTATGACACTGGTGACCATCGCGACTATCGTTTACTGGATGAACCCGGCAGGTAACCCAACCGTCGATATGATTTGTATGATTGTTATCGGCTTCCTGATCTACGGTCCTGTGATGCTGATCGGTCTGCATGCGCTGGAACTGGCACCGAAAAAAGCGGCAGGTACGGCAGCGGGCTTTACCGGGCTGTTTGGTTACCTGGGCGGTTCGGTGGCGGCGAGCGCGATTGTTGGCTACACCGTGGACTTCTTCGGCTGGGATGGCGGCTTTATGGTAATGATTGGCGGCAGCATTCTGGCGGTTATCTTGTTGATTGTTGTGATGATTGGCGAAAAACGTCGCCATGAACAATTACTGCAAGAACGCAACGGAGGCTAATGGCATGAAATTGACGCTGAAAAACCTTAGCATGGCGATCATGATGAGCACTATAGTCATGGGAAGCAGTGCAATGGCGGCGGACAGCAACGAAAAAATAGTCATCGCCCATCGCGGTGCCAGTGGATATTTGCCGGAGCATACGCTGCCAGCAAAAGCGATGGCGTATGCGCAGGGAGCGGATTATCTGGAACAGGATTTGGTGATGACCAAAGACGACAATCTGGTTGTTCTGCATGACCATTACCTCGATCGTGTTACTGATGTTGCCGATCGTTTCCCGGATCGGGCGCGCAAAGACGGTCGTTACTACGCGATAGATTTCACGCTGGATGAAATTAAGTCGTTGAAATTTACCGAAGGTTTCGATATTGAAAACGGTAAAAAAGTGCAGACTTATCCGGGGCGTTTCCCAATGGGTAAGTCCGACTTCCGGGTGCACACCTTTGAAGAAGAGATTGAATTTGTTCAGGGGTTAAATCACTCTACCGGGAAAAATATCGGTATTTATCCAGAAATCAAAGCGCCGTGGTTCCATCATCAGGAAGGGAAGGATATTGCGGCAAAAACGCTGGAAGTGCTGAAGAAATATGGTTACACCGGTAAAGACGATAAAGTTTATTTGCAATGTTTTGATGCTGATGAGCTGAAGCGTATTAAGAATGAGCTGGAACCCAAAATGGGCATGGAGCTCAATCTGGTACAGCTGATTGCCTATACCGACTGGAATGAAACGCAGCAGAAACAGCCGGATGGAAGCTGGGTTAATTACAACTACGACTGGATGTTTAAGCCGGGTGCCATGAAACAGGTGGCGGAATATGCAGATGGTATTGGTCCGGATTACCATATGTTGATTGAGGAGACATCGCAGCCGGGTAATATCAAACTCACTGGCATGGTGCAAGATGCTCAGCAGAATAAACTGGTAGTGCATCCTTATACCGTGCGGTCAGATAAACTGCCTGAATACACTCCTGATGTGAATCAGTTATATGATGCTCTGTATAACAAAGCGGGTGTAAATGGGCTGTTTACTGATTTCCCTGATAAGGCAGTAAAATTTCTTAATAAAGAGTAATGTTACTGCAGGATGGCGTTCATGCGCCATCCTGTCTCATATCAAATTTTTCCAATCGCCACTAATTGTTCCATGCACATTTGTAGTAAAAACAGTGGACTGCCTTCTACCGGCTTTTCTTTAGCCAGCAACGAAATCTGTCGATAGAAAGTTGGTTCGAGAGGAACGGAACACAATTCACCTGCAATGCTTTTCAGCGTTAACTCTGGTTGTAAGGCGATGCCTAATCCCTGTCGAATAAAATTCATCGCTGTATCCGCCTGATTAAATTCACATTTTATCTGCTGGGCGCACTATTAGTGGTAGTGGCTGGTGGAATCTATGCGCTGCAAATGAAGGGTAAAAGCGGTGTCAAGCTAGTAGTGGCAAAAGAAATTCATTAATACGACACGTTTCATTAAGATTTTCCTCAGGTAACCACCTATAGTCATTGTCGTTAATAAAAATGACAGGCGATAGGGTATGGCAGTTTCAGCAAAGTACGACGAATTTAATCACTGGTGGGCAACAGAGGGCGACTGGGTTGAAGAGCCTAACTATCGCCGTAATGGTATGAGCGGGGTGCAATGCGTCGAGCGCAACGGCAAAAAGCTGTATGTAAAGCGCATGACGCATCATCTGTTTCATTCCGTACGTTATCCGTTCGGCCGACCAACGATTGTCCGTGAGGTTGCGGTAATTAAAGAACTGGAACGGGCCGGTGTCATCGTGCCGAAGATCGTTTTTGGTGAAGCGGTGAAAATTGAGGGTGAATGGCGAGCGTTGCTGGTGACTGAAGATATGGCGGGGTTCATCAGCATTGCTGACTGGTATGCCCAGCATGCAGTATCGCCTTATTCTGACGAAGTACGGCAAGCCATGTTGAAAGCAGTGGCGCTGGCGTTTAAGAAAATGCATAGCATTAATCGTCAGCATGGCTGTTGTTATGTTCGCCATATCTATGTGAAAACAGAAGGTAATGCAGAAGCTGGTTTTCTTGACCTGGAGAAAAGTCGTCGCCGCTTGCGTCGCGATAAAGCGATTAATCATGACTTCCGCCAGCTGGAAAAATATCTGGAGCCAATCCCCAAAGCGGACTGGGAGCAGGTGAAAGCGTATTACTACGCCATGTAATCGTTGTAGGCCAGATAAGACGCATAAGCGTTGTATCTGGCACTACAACCAATTCACATCTCGATTTCAATATCGCCTTTTGCCCGGCAACAACAGGGCAAAATTTCCCCCGGCTGAATAAAGGCTAACGGTTCGGCAATCCAGTCAACTTGACCTGCAACCAGGCGTGTGCGACAGGAGCCGCAGTAACCTTCGCGACACTGGTACTCAACCGCCACATTGTGGGATTCCAGCGCCGCCAGAAGGGAAGGGTGTTCATCCTGGCACAGCAGTTGTGTGCCAGTGATGCGCAGGGTAACGCGGGCCATCAGAGCTGGAAGTTACTCAAATCGTCGGTGTCCACTTCCGAGTCAATCTGCCCGACCAGATAAGAACTGACTTCCACTTCCTGCGGAGCAACCTGCACGTTATCAGACACCAGCCAAGTGTTGATCCACGGGATCGGGTTGGAGCGCGTCTGGAACGGCAGATCCAAACCGACTGCCTGCATACGGATATTGGTGATGTATTCAACGTACTGGCAGAGAATGTCTTTATTCAGACCAATCATCGAACCGTCGCGGAACAGATAATCCGCCCAGTCTTTCTCCTGTTGAGCTGCCTGAACAAACAGGTCATAGCACTCCTGCTTACACTCTTCGGCAATTTCCGCCATCTCAGGATCGTCCGCGCCGCTGCGCAGCAGATTCAGCATATGCTGGGTGCCGGTCAGGTGCAGGGCTTCGTCGCGGGCAATCAGGCGAATAATTTTGGCGTTGCCTTCCATCAATTCGCGTTCTGCAAATGCGAAGGAACAAGCAAAGCTGACGTAGAAACGAATCGCTTCCAGCGCGTTAACGCTCATCAGGCAGAGATACAGTTTTTTCTTCAGCTCGCGCAGGCTAACGGTCACAGTTTTACCGTTAACGGTGTGGGTACCTTCGCCCAGCAGATGCCAGTAGCTGGTCATTTCGATCAGCTCATCGTAATAGCTGGAGATCCCTTCCGCACGTTTCTGGATCTGCTCGTTGGTGACGATATCGTCAAACACAACAGACGGATCGTTAACGATATTACGAATGATATGAGTATAGGAACGGGAATGAATCGTTTCTGAGAACGCCCAGGTTTCGACCCAGGTTTCCAGTTCCGGAATAGAAATAAGCGGCAATAGCGCCACGTTCGGGCTACGACCCTGAATGGAATCCAGCAGCGTCTGATATTTCAGGTTGCTGATAAAGATGTGTTTTTCGTGCTCCGGCAGCGCCTGGTAATCTATACGGTCGCGGGAGACGTCAACTTCTTCCGGACGCCAGAAGAAAGAGAGCTGCTTTTCGATCAGCTTTTCGAAGATGTCATATTTTTGCTGATCGTAGCGAGCCACGTTGACCGGCTGACCAAAGAACATCGGTTCTTTGAGCTGATCATTTTTCGTCTGTGAAAAGGTGGTATATGCCATGAGTGTGTCCTGTTGGGAGTTTAATGCCGGATAAGGCATTTTACGCCGCATCCTGTGCCTGATGCGACGCTGGCGCGTCTTATCAGGCCTACAAATCCGAGCCGTAGGCCGGATAAGGCGTTCACGCTGCATCCGGCACCCGGAGCCTGATGCGACGCTGGCGCGTCTTATCAGGCCTACAAACCGAGCCGTAGGCCGGATAAGGCGTTTACGCCGCATCCGGCATCTCAATATCAGATCTTACATGCGCCGCTTTCGCAGCCATCGTCCTGGATTGACGGCACCAGATCGTCTTGTGCGTCTTCAGCGCCGTCACGGGTGTTCTGATAATACAGTGTTTTGACCCCGAATTTGTAGGCGGTGAGCAGGTCTTTCAGCAACTGCTGCATCGGCACTTTTCCTGACGGGAAGCGTGACGGATCGTAGTTGGTGTTGGCAGAGATCGACTGATCGATAAATTTCTGCATGATACCCACCAGTTGCAGATAACCATCGTTACCCGGCATTTCCCACAGCAGCTCATAGGCGTCGTGCAGGTGCTCGTAGTCCGGCACCACCTGGCGCAAAATACCGTCTTTCGACGCTTTGATGCTGACGTAACCGCGCGGCGGTTCAATACCGTTAGTGGCGTTAGAGATCTGCGAAGAAGTCTCGGACGGCATCAGAGCAGAAAGCGTGGAGTTACGCAGACCGTGCGTTTTGATTGACTCACGCAGAGCTTCCCAGTCGTAATGCAGCGGCTCATTAGCGATGGTATCCAGATCTTTCTTATAGGTATCGATCGGCAGGATCCCTTTCGCGTAAGTGGTTTCGTTAAACCACGGGCACGCGCCTTGCTCTTTCGCCAGCTCATTAGAGGCTTTCAGCAGGTAATACTGAATGGCTTCGAAGGTTTTATGCGTCAGGTTGTTGGCGCTGCCGTCGGAGTAGCGTTTACCGTGCTTCGCCAGGTAGTAAGCGAAGTTGATCACACCAATACCCAGCGTACGACGACCCATCGCTCCACGTTTGGCGGCCGGGATCGGGTAATCCTGATAATCCAGCAGCGCGTCAAGTGCACGAACCGCCAGAATTGCCAGCTCTTCCAGTTCATCCAGGTTATTAATTGCGCCCAGGTTGAAAGCAGACAGCGTACACAGCGCGATTTCACCGTTCTCGTCGTTGACGTCGTTCAGCGGTTTGGTCGGCAGGGCTATCTCCAGGCACAGGTTAGACTGACGCACTGGCGCGATGGCCGGATCAAACGGGCTATGGGTATTGCAGTGGTCAACGTTCTGAATATAGATACGACCGGTAGACGCACGTTCCTGCATCATCAGCGAGAACAGCTCAACGGCTTTCACACGCTGCTTGCGGATGCTGTCGTCTTTCTCATATTTGGTATACAGACGTTCAAACTCTTCCTGATCGGCGAAGAACGCGTCGTACAGCCCCGGTACGTCGGACGGGCTGAACAGGGTGATATCTTCACCTTTCAGCAGACGGGTATACATCAGTTTGTTGATTTGTACCCCGTAGTCCATATGACGCACGCGGTTGCCTTCCACACCACGGTTGTTTTTCAACACCAGCAGGCTTTCCACTTCCAGATGCCACATCGGGTAGAACAGCGTTGCCGCACCGCCGCGCACACCGCCCTGAGAGCAGGATTTCACCGCTGTCTGGAAATGTTTGTAGAACGGAATGCAGCCGGTATGGAACGCTTCACCACCGCGAATCGGGCTACCCAGCGCACGAATACGCCCGGCGTTGATGCCGATCCCGGCACGCTGGGAAACGTATTTAACAATCGCGCTGGAGGTGGCGTTGATGGAATCCAGGCTGTCACCGCACTCGATCAGTACGCAGGAGCTGAACTGACGAGTCGGGGTACGCACGCCGGACATGATTGGCGTCGGCAGCGAAATTTTAAATGTGGAAACCGCGTCGTAAAAACGCTTCACATATTGCAGGCGCGTTTCACGCGGGTAGTTCGAGAACAAGCACGCGGCAACTAGAATATAAAGGAACTGGGCGCTCTCATAGATTTCGCCGGTCACGCGGTTCTGTACCAGATATTTGCCTTCCAGCTGCTTAACGGCAGCATAAGAGAAGGTCATATCACGGTCGTGATCGATAAAGGTGTCCATCTGCTTGAACTCTTCTTCCGTGTAGTCTTCCAGCAGATGATTATCGTATTTGCCCATCTCGACCATTTTCACCACGTGGTCGTACAGCGCAGGCGGCTCAAACTGGCCGTAGGCTTTTTTACGCAGGTGGAAGATCGCCAGGCGCGCGGCGAGATACTGATAATCCGGCGCATCACGGGAGATCAGGTCTGCGGCAGCCTTGATAATGGTTTCGTGGATGTCAGAGGTCTTGATACCGTCATAAAACTGAATGTGGGAGCGCAGCTCGACCTGGGAAATCGAAACGTTATGCAGTCCTTCTGCCGCCCAATCCAGAACGCGATGGATTTTGTCGAGATTGATGCGCTCTGTGCTACCGTCGCGCTTTGTCACCAGCAGATTCTGATTCATGTATGTCGTACCTGTTTTTGGAATTCTTTCCGCAATAGTTTCATGCAGACTACCTGTAGTACGGGAAGCTGCTTAGAACACTATATATAGGGGGTATGTTTGGGATTCACTGCAAGATAGTGTGAAAATGACCCTCTTGCAAGTGCATAACTTTGTGGATAACTCAGGAAGGAAAAAGTGGCTTTCGCGCACCTTAGGTCAGACAAGGTGTCCGGGAAAGTCAATGGGAAGAGAAAAATTTGTTAAAAATAACTGTTCGGCGATTTCTTGAACGGCATAATAGGTTAGATAAATTGATATAGATGGCTTATTAATCTTTTTGCTAATGATTGCAAAAATTGATCTAAGCACGAGTCATCACATAATCTGATGTATCAGTTGTGGTCAATATATAAGCGAATGTAAGAGATTGTTGATGGCGAAATGGTTGTTTTCTATTCGGTTATTGTTAAATGCTAAGCCATTTTGTTAATTTACCTTATATTATAAGAAAATTATTCATGACTTTAATTTAGTTTAAATATAACTGATATCCCTGAAGGTTATTAACTTGAATTATGACGCACTGATATTATTCATCAAATAATAACAAAATAGCCATTGCACCGGGTTGAACAATTTACAAAAGAAAGATATTCCATATCGTATAATGCGATTAAATACGCCGTCTTATAGAAAATGATGGTTAGATTAATATGCGGATTATCTTTCTACGCAAGGAGTATTTATCTTTACTCCCGTCAATGATTGCATCTCTTTTCTCTGCTAACGGTGTCGCGGCGGTCACTGATTCATGCCAGGGATATGATGTCAAAGCGAGTTGTCAGGCCAGCAGGCAAAGCCTTTCAGGCATTACGCAGGACTGGAGTATCGCTGATGGGCAATGGCTGGTTTTTCGGATATGACCAATAACGCCAGCGGTGGGGCCGTATTTTTGCAACAAGGAGCGGAATTTTCACTATTACCAGAAAATGAAACTGGAATGACTCTGTTTGCCAATAACACCGTTACAGGAGAATATAATAACGGCGGGGCCATATTTGCTAAAGAAAACTCAACGCTGAATCTTACTGATGTTATTTTTTCCGGTAACGTCGCAGGCGGCTATGGTGGCGCAATCTATTCTTCTGGTACTAACGATACTGGTGCCGTCGATTTACGTGTCACTAACGCCATGTTTCGCAATAACATCGCTAATGATGGCAAAGGTGGCGCAATTTATACCATTAATAATGACGTTTATTTAAGTGATGTTATTTTTGATAACAACCAGGCATATACATCAACAAGTTACAGTGATGGCGATGGCGGGGCAATCGATGTTACCGATAATAATAGCGACAGCAAGCATCCTTCAGGTTATACGATAGTAAATAACACTGCCTTTACAAATAACACTGCCGAAGGTTATGGCGGGGCGATATATACCAATAGCGTGACGGCTCCCTATCTTATTGATATTTCTGTTGATGACAGCTACAGCCAGAACGGAGGCGTGTTAGTCGATGAGAACAATAGCGCAGCAGGCTATGGAGATGGTCCTTCCTCTGCGGCGGGTGGCTTTATGTATCTCGGCTTAAGTGAAGTTACCTTTGATATTGCCGACGGAAAAACGCTGGTTATTGGCAATACAGAGAATGACGGAGCTGTTGACTCTATTGCTGGTACCGGGTTAATCACCAAAACAGGTTCCGGCGATCTGGTACTTAATGCAGATAACAATGACTTTACTGGTGAGATGCAGATTGAAAACGGTGAAGTTACCCTGGGCCGCAGCAACTCCCTGATGAATGTCGGCGATACGCATTGCCAGGACGATCCGCAAGACTGCTACGGTCTGACGATAGGGAGTATTGATCAGTATCAGAATCAGGCTGAGCTAAACGTTGGCTCGACCCAACAAACTTTTGTGCACGCATTGACGGGCTTTCAGAATGGCACTTTAAATATCGATGCTGGTGGCAACGTTACTGTTAATCAGGGCAGTTTTGCTGGCATCATCGAAGGTGCTGGTCAGCTCACCATTGCGCAAAACGGCAGCTACGTGCTGGCAGGGGCGCAGTCGATGGCGCTAACCGGCGATATAGTCGTTGATGATGGTGCGGTGCTTTCGCTGGAAGGCGACGCGGCAGATCTTACCGCTCTCCAGGACGATCCGCAGTCGATCGTGTTAAACGGCGGTGTGCTCGATCTCTCTGATTTCTCCACCTGGCAGAGCGGCACATCATACAACGATGGCCTTGAAGTCAGTGGCAGCAGCGGAACGGTTATCGGCAGTCAGGATGTGGTAGATCTTGCAGGTGGCGACAATTTGCATATCGGCGGCGACGGGAAAGATGGCGTCTACGTGGTGGTCGATGCGAGCGACGGGCAGGTAAGTCTGGCAAACAATAATAGTTATTTGGGCACAACACAAATCGCCTCCGGTACGCTGATGGTGAGCGACAACTCGCAGCTTGGAGATACCCACTATAACCGCCAGGTTATCTTTACCGATAAGCAACAAGAAAGCGTGATGGAGATTACCTCCGACGTTGACACGCGTTCAGATGCGGCAGGCCACGGACGTGATATTGAAATGCGCGCCGACGGTGAAGTGGCAGTTGATGCGGGGGTAGACACGCAGTGGGGCGCACTGATGGCTGACAGCAGCGGGCAGCATCAGGATGAGGGTAGCACATTGACTAAAACGGGGGCTGGTACACTGGAGCTGACCGCCAGCGGTACAACGCAGTCGGCGGTACGTGTCGAAGAAGGCACCCTGAAAGGTGATGTTGCTGATATCCTTCCTTATGCTTCGTCACTGTGGGTTGGTGATGGGGCAACGTTCGTTACTGGCGCGGATCAGGATATTCAGTCAATTGATGCTATTTCCAGCGGCACTATCGACATCAGCGATGGTACGGTTTTGCGCCTGACCGGGCAGGATACTTCCGTCGCCCTTAATGCCTCACTATTTAACGGCGATGGGACGCTGGTGAATGCCACCGATGGTGTGACGTTGACAGGTGAGCTTAATACCAACCTTGAAACTGACAGCCTGACTTATCTTTCCAACGTGACGGTTAATGGCAATCTGACCAATACGTCCGGTGCGGTTAGCCTGCAAAATGGCGTCGCTGGCGATACGCTGACGGTAAACGGTGATTATACCGGCGGCGGTACGCTACTGCTCGATAGCGAATTAAACGGCGATGACTCGGTAAGCGATCAATTGGTGATGAACGGTAATACTGCTGGCAACACAACTGTGGTGGTTAACTCCATTACAGGGATTGGTGAGCCGACATCGACAGGCATTAAAGTGGTTGATTTCGCAGCTGATCCCACGCAGTTTCAAAACAATGCGCAGTTCAGTCTGGCAGGCAGCGGCTACGTCAATATGGGAGCGTATGACTATACGCTGGTGGAAGATAACAACGACTGGTATCTGCGATCGCAAGAAGTAACGCCGCCATCGCCACCTGATCCAGACCCGACTCCCGATCCTGATCCCACGCCGGATCCTGATCCAACACCCGACCCGGAACCTACGCCTGCTTACCAGCCGGTGTTGAATGCCAAAGTTGGCGGTTATCTCAATAACCTGCGGGCGGCAAATCAGGCGTTTATGATGGAGCGACGCGATCACGCAGGTGGCGATGGTCAGACGCTGAATTTACGTGTTATCGGCGGAGATTATCATTACACAGCAGCGGGGCAACTGGCTCAACATGAAGACACTTCTACGGTGCAACTTAGCGGCGATCTGTTTAGCGGGCGCTGGGGCACGGATGGCGAGTGGATGCTTGGGATTGTTGGTGGCTACAGCGATAACCAGGGCGACAGCCGCTCGAATATGACCGGAACTCGCGCCGATAACCAGAACCACGGTTATGCCGTTGGGCTGACATCAAGCTGGTTTCAGCACGGTAATCAGAAGCAAGGGGCCTGGCTGGATAGCTGGCTGCAATACGCGTGGTTTAGCAATGATGTTTCCGAACAAGAAGATGGCACAGATCATTACCACTCGTCGGGGATTATCGCCTCGCTGGAGGCGGGGTATCAGTGGTTACCGGGGCGTGGTGTGGTGATTGAACCGCAGGCGCAGGTGATTTATCAGGGCGTGCAGCAGGATGATTTTACCGCCGCTAACCGTGCGCGCGTGTCACAATCGCAGGGTGATGATATTCAGACGCGGCTGGGTTTACACAGCGAATGGCGTACCGCTGTTCATGTCATACCAACATTAGATCTGAATTATTATCACGATCCCCATTCGACGGAAATTGAAGAGGATGGCAGCACTATCAGTGACGATGCGGTGAAGCAACGGGGTGAAATAAAAGTGGGAGTCACGGGCAATATCAGTCAGCGAGTGTCCCTGCGCGGCAGCGTGGCGTGGCAGAAAGGGAGTGATGATTTTGCCCAGACGGCAGGGTTTTTGTCGATGACGGTGAAATGGTAATCACTGTCTAGTCGGCACGGTTGCCGGATGCGGCGTAAACGCCTTATCCGGCCTACGGGGAGCATTTGTAGGCCTGATAAGACGCGGCAAGCGTCGCATCAGGCATTGGCGCGGCCAAACATCAACCTCACTTATTCTGCGTGTGCAGCATATAGTTCACATCCACGCCGGGGCCGAGTTTAAAAGTATTAGTGATCGGGTTGTAATGCAGCCCAGTGATATGCCGCTCTTTTAAACTGGTCTGATCCACCCAGCCCAGCAATTCTGCCGGTTTAATAAACTTCTTCACATCATGCGTGCCTTTGGGCACCATGCGCAAAATATATTCCGCACCAACCACCGCCATCAGCCATGACTTGCCGTTGCGGTTAAGTGTCGAGAAAAAGACATCGCCGCCTGGTTTCACCAGTTGCGCACAGGCTCTGACCACTGACTGCGGATCGGGGACGTGCTCCAGCATCTCCATGCAGGTCACCACATCATACTGCCCGGCATGTTTTGCCGCGTGCTCTTCCACGGTTTCCTGCACGTAATCCACCTGAACGCCGCTTTCCAGTGCGTGCAGTTTTGCCACCTGCAATGGCTCAAAGCCCATATCCAGACCGGTCACCGTCGCGCCTTCGCGCGCCATACTCTCGGCCAGAATGCCGCCGCCACAACCGACATCGAGCACCTTTTTGCCAAATAAACCGCCAGCACGCTCGGCAATATAGCCCAGACGCAGCGGGTTAATGCGGTGCAGCGGTTTGAACTCACCTTCCAGATCCCACCAGCGGGAGGCGACGGCTTCAAATTTAGCGATCTCTTCGTGGTCTACGTTATGGTTTACCGGCGATTTTTCGGCATTCATTGGCACTTCTACTCCGTAATTGGCAAGACAAACGAGTATATCAGGCATTGGATGTGAATAAAGCGTATAGGTTTACCTCAAACTGCGCGGCTGTGTTATAATTTGCGACCTTTGAATCCGGGATACAGTAGAGGGATAGCGGTTAGATGAGCGACCTTGCGAGAGAAATTACACCGGTCAACATTGAGGAAGAGCTTAAGAACTCTTATCTGGATTATGCGATGTCGGTCATTGTTGGCCGTGCGCTGCCGGATGTCCGAGATGGCCTGAAGCCGGTACACCGTCGCGTACTTTACGCCATGAACGTATTGGGCAATGACTGGAACAAAGCCTATAAAAAATCTGCCCGTGTCGTTGGTGACGTAATCGGTAAATACCATCCCCATGGTGACTCGGCGGTCTATGACACGATCGTCCGCATGGCGCAGCCATTCTCGCTGCGTTATATGCTGGTAGACGGTCAGGGTAACTTCGGTTCTATCGACGGCGACTCTGCGGCGGCAATGCGTTATACGGAAATCCGTCTGGCGAAAATTGCCCATGAACTGATGGCCGATCTCGAAAAAGAGACGGTCGATTTCGTTGATAACTATGACGGCACGGAAAAAATTCCGGACGTCATGCCAACCAAAATTCCTAACCTGCTGGTGAACGGTTCTTCCGGTATCGCCGTAGGTATGGCAACCAACATCCCGCCGCACAACCTGACGGAAGTCATCAACGGTTGTCTGGCGTATATTGATGATGAAGACATCAGCATTGAAGGGCTGATGGAACACATCCCGGGGCCGGACTTCCCGACGGCGGCAATCATTAACGGTCGTCGCGGTATTGAAGAAGCTTACCGTACCGGTCGCGGCAAGGTGTATATCCGCGCTCGCGCAGAAGTGGAAGTTGACGCCAAAACCGGTCGTGAAACCATTATCGTCCACGAAATTCCGTATCAGGTAAACAAAGCGCGCCTGATCGAGAAGATTGCGGAACTGGTAAAAGAAAAACGCGTGGAAGGCATCAGCGCGCTGCGTGACGAGTCTGACAAAGACGGTATGCGCATCGTGATTGAAGTGAAACGCGATGCGGTCGGTGAAGTTGTGCTCAACAACCTCTACTCCCAGACCCAGTTGCAGGTTTCTTTCGGTATCAACATGGTGGCATTGCACCATGGTCAGCCGAAGATCATGAACCTGAAAGACATCATCGCGGCGTTTGTTCGTCACCGCCGTGAAGTGGTGACCCGTCGTACTATTTTCGAACTGCGTAAAGCTCGCGATCGTGCTCATATCCTTGAAGCATTAGCCGTGGCGCTGGCGAACATCGACCCGATCATCGAACTGATCCGTCATGCGCCGACGCCTGCAGAAGCGAAAACTGCGCTGGTTGCTAATCCGTGGCAGCTGGGCAACGTTGCCGCGATGCTCGAACGTGCTGGCGACGATGCTGCGCGTCCGGAATGGCTGGAGCCAGAGTTCGGCGTGCGTGATGGTCTGTACTACCTGACCGAACAGCAAGCTCAGGCGATTCTGGATCTGCGTTTGCAGAAACTGACCGGTCTTGAGCACGAAAAACTGCTCGACGAATACAAAGAGCTGCTGGATCAGATCGCGGAACTGTTGCGTATTCTTGGTAGCGCCGATCGTCTGATGGAAGTGATCCGTGAAGAGCTGGAGCTGGTTCGTGAACAGTTCGGTGACAAACGTCGTACTGAAATCACCGCCAACAGCGCAGACATCAACCTGGAAGATCTGATCACCCAGGAAGATGTGGTCGTGACGCTCTCTCACCAGGGCTACGTTAAGTATCAGCCGCTTTCTGAATACGAAGCGCAGCGTCGTGGCGGGAAAGGTAAATCTGCCGCACGTATTAAAGAAGAAGACTTTATCGACCGACTGCTGGTGGCGAACACTCACGACCATATTCTGTGCTTCTCCAGCCGTGGTCGCGTCTATTCGATGAAAGTTTATCAGTTGCCGGAAGCCACTCGTGGCGCGCGCGGTCGTCCGATCGTCAACCTGCTGCCGCTGGAGCAGGACGAACGTATCACTGCGATCCTGCCAGTGACCGAGTTTGAAGAAGGCGTGAAAGTCTTCATGGCGACCGCTAACGGTACCGTGAAGAAAACTGTCCTCACCGAGTTCAACCGTCTGCGTACCGCCGGTAAAGTGGCGATCAAACTGGTTGACGGCGATGAGCTGATCGGCGTTGACCTGACCAGCGGCGAAGACGAAGTAATGCTGTTCTCCGCTGAAGGTAAAGTGGTGCGCTTTAAAGAGTCTTCTGTCCGTGCGATGGGCTGCAACACCACCGGTGTTCGCGGTATTCGCTTAGGTGAAGGCGATAAAGTCGTCTCTCTGATCGTGCCTCGTGGCGATGGCGCAATCCTCACCGCAACGCAAAACGGTTACGGTAAACGTACCGCAGTGGCGGAATACCCAACCAAGTCGCGTGCGACGAAAGGGGTTATCTCCATCAAGGTTACCGAACGTAACGGTTTAGTTGTTGGCGCGGTACAGGTAGATGACTGCGACCAGATCATGATGATCACCGATGCCGGTACGCTGGTACGTACTCGCGTTTCGGAAATCAGCATCGTGGGCCGTAACACCCAGGGCGTGATCCTCATCCGTACTGCGGAAGATGAAAACGTAGTGGGTCTGCAACGTGTTGCTGAACCGGTTGACGAGGAAGATCTGGATACCATCGACGGCAGTGCCGCGGAAGGGGACGATGAAATCGCTCCGGAAGTGGACGTTGACGACGAGCCAGAAGAAGAATAATTTTACTTCTTCATGCCAAAAGGGAGCTATCTCCCTTGTTTGAATTGAAAAGTCCAGGCTGCAAAGTCTGGGCTTTTGTCGTATTAGGGCACGGTAAAGTTTGGCTGTGCCCGTAAAAAATGGCTGGCTATACACAAGGAATGTGGCAATGAGTGGTGAAAAAAAGGCGAAAGGCTGGCGGTTCTATGGTCTTGTAGGTTTTGGCGCAATAGCACTGCTTTCCGCTGGCGTCTGGGCGTTGCAATATGCTGGCAGTGGGCCAGAAAAAACGTTGTCGCCGCTGGTGGTGCACAACAATCTGCAAATCGATCTCAATGAGCCGGACCTCTTTCTCGACAGCGACTCTCTGAGCCAGCTTCCCAAAGATCTCCTCACCATTCCGTTTCTCCACGATGTTCTGAGCGAAGATTTCGTTTTCTATTATCAGAATCATGCCGATCGTCTGGGCATTGAAGGCAGCATTCGTCGTATTGTCTATGAACACGATCTCACGCTGAAAGATAAGCTCTTTTCGTCACTCTTAGATCAGCCCGCGCAGGCAGCGCTGTGGCACGATAAACAAGGCCATCTTTCACATTATATGGTGCTGATCCAGCGCAGTGGTTTAAGCAAACTGCTGGAGCCATTGTTGTTTGCCGCTACCAGCGACAGCCAGTTAAGCAAAACGGAAATCAGTAGCATCAAGATAAATAGTGAAACTGTTCCTGTTTATCAGTTGCGCTATAACGGCAATAACGCCCTGATGTTCGCGACTTATCAGGACAAGATGCTGGTGTTTTCCAGCACGGATATGTTGTTTAAAGATGATCAGCAGGATACCGAAGCCACGGCGATCGCAGGTGATTTGTTGAGCGGCAAAAAACGCTGGCAAGCAAGCTTTGGCCTGGAAGAGCGTACTGCCGAAAAAACGCCAGTACGCCAGCGCATCGTAGTCAGCGCCAGGTGGCTGGGGTTTGGCTACCAGCGGTTAATGCCTTCTTTTGCTGGCGTACGCTTCGAAATGGGTAACGACGGCTGGCACAGTTTTGTGGCGTTAAATGATGAATCCGCCAGCGTAGATGCCAGTTTCGATTTTACGCCGGTATGGAACAGTATGCCTGCCGGAGCCAGCTTCTGTGTGGCGGTGCCGTATTCACACGGTATTGCCGAAGAGATGCTTTCGCACATCAGCCAGGAAAACGACAAGCTGAATGGGGCGTTAGACGGTGCCGCGGGGCTGTGCTGGTATGAAGACTCAAAATTGCAAACCCCGCTGTTTGTCGGTCAGTTTGATGGCACTGCCGAACAGGCGCAATTGCCAGGGAAACTGTTTACGCAAAATATTGGTGCGCACGAAAGCAAAGCGCCAGAAGGTGTTTTGCCGGTAAGCCAGACTCAGCAGGGCGAAGCGCAAATCTGGCGTCGCGAAGTGAGTTCCCGATACGGCCAGTATCCGAAAGCGCAGGCGGCGCAACCCGATCAATTAATGTCGGATTATTTTTTCCGTGTGTCGCTGGCGATGCAAAACAAAACGCTGCTTTTCTCCCTCGATGACACGCTGGTTAATAACGCGCTGCAAACACTGAATAAAACCCGCCCGGCAATGGTGGATGTAATACCCACTGATGGCATCGTTCCGCTCTATATCAATCCACAAGGAATAGCGAAACTGCTGCGTAACGAAACGTTGACCAGTCTGCCGAAGAATCTCGAACCGGTTTTTTATAACGCCGCACAAACTTTATTAATGCCGAAGCTGGACGCTTTATCTCAACAACCGCGTTATGTCATGAAGCTGGCCCAGATGGAACCCGGTGCCGCCTGGCAGTGGCTACCCATAACCTGGCAGCCGCTATGAGGCACGGGCTGCTGGCGCTGATTTGCTGGCTGTGTTGTGTTGTTGCCCATAGCGAAATGCTGAATGTCGAACAATCCGGGCTGTTTCGCGCCTGGTTTGTACGCATTGCACAAGAACAGCTCCGCCAGGGGCCAAGTCCACGCTGGTATCAGCAGGATTGTGCGGGCCTGGTGCGATTTGCGGCGAACGAGACGCTGAAAGTTCACGACAGTAAATGGCTAAAAAGTAACGGTTTATCTAGCCAGTATTTGCCGCCAGAGATGACGCTAACACCTGAACAGCGTCAACTGGCGCAAAACTGGAATCAGGGGAACGGGAAAACCGGCCCCTATGTGACCGCGATTAATTTGATTCAGTACAACAGCCAGTTTATTGGCCAGGACATAAACCAGGCGCTGCCTGGCGATATGATTTTTTTCGATCAGGGCGATGCCCAGCACTTAATGGTCTGGATGGGGCGTTACGTCATCTACCACACCGGAAGCGCCACGAAAACTGACAACGGAATGCGCGCAGTCAGTCTGCAACAACTTATGACATGGAAGGACACCCGATGGATACCCAACGATTCCAATCCCAATTTCATTGGCATTTATCGTTTAAATTTTCTGGCGCGATAGCAGCGTGCTTGTCCCTGTCTCTTGTGGGAACAGGGCTTGCTAATGCTGATGATTCGCTTCCTTCCAGCAACTATGCGCCGCCTGCCGGGGGAACATTCTTTTTGCTTGCTGACAGCAGTTTTAGCAGCAGTGAAGAGGCGAAAGTGCGACTGGAAGCGCCGGGGCGTGATTATCGGCGCTATCAGATGGAAGAGTACGGCGGCGTGGACGTTCGCCTGTATCGTATTCCTGACCCGATGGCATTTTTGCGCCAGCAGAAAAACCTGCATCGCATTGTGGTGCAACCGCAATATCTGGGCGACGGGCTGAACAATACGCTAACCTGGCTGTGGGATAACTGGTACGGCAAATCTCGCCGCGTGATGCAGCGTACTTTCTCTTCTCAGTCACGGCAGAATGTGACTCAGGCGTTACCCGAATTACAGCTCGGCAATGCCATTATTAAACCTTCCCGTTATGTACAGAACAACCAGTTTTCCCCGCTGAAAAAATATCCCCTGGTGAAACAGTTCCGTTATCCACTATGGCAGGCTAAACCGTTCGAGCCGCAGCAAGGGGTAAAACTGGAAGGCGCATCCAGCAATTTCATCTCGCCGCAGCCGGGTAACATTTATATTCCTCTCGGCCAACAAGAGCCGGGACTGTACCTCGTCGAGGCGATGGTTGGTGGGTATCGGGCGACGACGGTGGTGTTTGTTTCCGATACCGTGGCGCTTAGCAAAGTGTCAGGCAAAGAGCTTCTGGTGTGGACCGCGGGTAAAAAACAGGGTGAAGCGAAGCCCGGCTCAGAGATCTTGTGGACTGACGGTCTTGGCGTGATGACCCGCGGTGTGACCGATGACAGCGGTACCTTGCAGTTACAACATATATCGCCAGAACGTTCATACATTCTGGGTAAGGATGCTGAAGGCGGCGTTTTTGTCTCCGAGAACTTCTTCTACGAAAGCGAAATCTACAACACCCGCTTGTATATTTTTACCGATCGCCCGCTATATCGCGCAGGCGATCGTGTCGATGTTAAAGTGATCGGCCGCGAGTTCCACGATCCGTTGCATTCATCCCCCATCGTCAGCGCCCCGGCGAAGCTTTCGGTGCTGGACGCCAACGGCAGTCTGTTGCAAACCGTCAATGTCACGCTGGATGCGCGCAATGGCGGGCAGGGAAGTTTCCGCCTGCCAGAAAATGCCGTAGCCGGAGGTTATGAGTTACGTCTTGCTTACCGCAATCAGGTCTATAGCAGCAGTTTTCGCGTGGCAAACTACATCAAGCCACATTTCGAGATTGGTTTAGCTCTCGCCAAAAAAGAGTTCAAAACTGGCGAAGCGGTCAGCGGCAAACTGCAACTGCTCTACCCGGATGGCGAGCCGGTAAAAAATGCCCGCGTGCAGTTAAGTTTGCGCGCTCAGCAATTATCAATGGTCGGTAACGATTTGCGTTATGCCGGACGTTTCCCCGTGTCGCTGGAAGGCAGCGAAACGGTGTCCGACGCCAGCGGTCATGTGGCGTTAAATCTCCCCGCCGCCGATAAACCGAGCCGCTATTTGTTAACCGTCTCCGCCAGTGACGGCGCGGCGTATCGCGTCACCACCACCAAAGAGATCCTCATTGAACGCGGTCTGGCGCATTACTCATTAAGTACTGCCGCACAATACAGTAATAGCGGCGAGTCGGTTGTGTTCCGTTATGCCGCGCTGGAATCTTCAAAACAGGTTCCTGTTACGTATGAATGGTTGCGTCTCGAAGACCGCACGAGCCATAGCGGAGAGCTACCGTCAGGCGGCAAATCCTTTACCGTCAATTTCGCTAAACCTGGCAACTACAATCTGACATTACGCGATAAAGACGGCTTAATTCTCGCTGGGTTAAGTCATGCCGTCAGCGGTAAGGGCAGCACGGCGCATACTGGTACGGTAGATATCGTGGCGGATAAAACGCTGTACCAGCCAGGCGAAACCGCGAAGATGCTGATTACCTTTCCGGAGCCAATTCATGAAGCATTATTGACGCTGGAACGCGATCGCGTGGAACAGCAGTCGCTGCTTTCGCATCCGGCAAACTGGCTAACGCTACAACGTTTAAACGATACCCAGTATGAAGCCCGGGTTCCAGTGAGCAATTCCTTTGCGCCTAACATCACTTTTTCGGTGCTGTATACCCGTAACGGTCAGTACAGTTTTCAGAACGCCGGGATCAAAGTTGCCGTTCCCCAGCTGGATATCCGGGTGAAAACGGACAAAACCCATTACCAGCCTGGTGAACTGGTCAATGTCGAATTAACCTCGTCGCTGAAAGGTAAACCTGTTTCTGCGCAGCTAACGGTAGGCGTGGTCGATGAAATGATCTACGCGCTGCAACCAGAAATCGCGCCGAATATCGGCAAATTTTTCTATCCGCTGGGGCGTAACAATGTGCGTACCAGCTCCAGTCTGTCGTTTATCAGCTACGACCAGGCGCTCTCCAGCGAGCCGGTTGCGCCTGGCGCAACTAACCGCAGCGAGCGGCGAGTAAAAATGCTTGAACGTCCACGGCGTGAAGAGGTGGATACCGCGGCATGGATGCCGTCACTCACAACCGATAAACAAGGCAAAGCGTATTTCACGTTCCTGATGCCTGATTCGTTAACCCGCTGGCGTATCACCGCGCGTGGGATGAACGGCGACGGGCTGGTCGGGCAGGGGCGTGCTTATCTGCGTTCGGAAAAAAATCTCTACATGAAGTGGAGTATGCCAACGGTGTATCGCGTGGGCGACAAACCGGCGGCAGGACTGTTTATCTTCAGTCAGCAGGATAACGAACCGGTGGCGCTGGTGACTAAATTTGCAGGCGCTGAGATGCGCCAGACGCTGACGCTGCACAAAGGGGCGAATTATATTTCGCTGACGCAGAATATTCAGCAATCTGGCTTGTTAAGTGCAGAACTGCAACAAAATGGGCAAGTGCAGGACAGCATTAGCACAAAACTGTCTTTTGTGGATAACAGCTGGCCCGTTGAACAGCAGAAAAATGTCATGCTCGGTGGTGGCGATAACGCGCTGATGTTGCCCGAGCAGGCGAGCAATATCCGGCTACAAAGTAGTGAAACGCCGCAGGAGATTTTCCGCAACAATCTTGATGCGTTAGTCGATGAACCGTGGGGTGGCGTAATCAACACCGGTAGCCGTCTGATCCCGCTCAGTCTCGCCTGGCGTTCGCTTGCCGATCATCAAAGTGCCGCCGCTAACGACATTCGTCAGATGATTCAGGATAACCGTCTGCGGCTGATGCAACTGGCGGGGCCCGGAGCGCGCTTTACCTGGTGGGGTGAAGATGGCAATGGTGACGCCTTCCTTACGGCATGGGCATGGTACGCCGACTGGCAGGCCAGCCAGGCGATCGGCGTAACGCAACAACCGGAATACTGGCAGCATATGCTCGACAGCTACGCGGAGCAGGCAGATAACATGCCGTTATTGCATCGGGCGCTGGTGCTGGCATGGGCGCAGGAGATGAATTTGCCGTGCAAAACGTTGTTGAAAGGGTTGGATGAAGCTATCGCCCGGCGCGGAACTAAAACTGAAGATTTCTCTGAGGAAGACACCCGCGATATCAATGATAGCCTGATCCTCGATACACCGGAGTCTCCACTGGCAGATGCGGTGGCAAACGTCTTAACCATGACGTTGCTGAAAAAAGCGCAGTTGAAGTCCACGGTGATGCCACAGGTTCAGCAATATGCGTGGGATAAAGCGGCAAACAGCAATCAGCCGCTGGCGCACACGGTTGTGCTGCTTAATAGCGGTGGCGACGCTACCCAGACGGCCGCTATTTTAAGTGGTTTGACCGCTGAGCAATCCACTATTGAGCGCGCGCTGGCCATGAACTGGCTGGCGAAATATATGGCGACAATGCCTCCAGTTGTTTTGCCTGCGCCTGCGGGCGCATGGGCTAAACATAAGTTAACTGGAGGGGGCGAAGACTGGCGTTGGGTTGGTCAGGGCGTGCCGGACATTCTCTCTTTTGGTGACGAATTATCGCCGCAAAATGTGCAGGTCCGCTGGCGTGAGCCGGCAAAAATGGCTCAACAAAGTAACATTCCGGTGACCGTTGAACGCCAGTTGTATCGGCTTATCCCTGGTGAAGAAGAGATGAGCTTTATTCTGCAACCGGTGACCAGCAATGAGATTGACAGCGATGCGCTGTATCTCGATGAAATCACGCTTACCAGCGAGCAGGATGCAGTTCTGCGCTACGGTCAGGTGGAAGTACCGCTGCCACCGGGAGCCGACGTTGAGCGCACAACATGGGGCATTTCGGTCAATAAACCCAACGCCGCGAAACAGCAGGGGCAATTGCTGGAAAAAGCGCGAAATGAAATGGGCGAACTGGCCTATATGGTGCCGGTGAAAGAACTGACGGGAACGGTCACTTTCCGCCATTTGCTGCGCTTCTCGCAAAAAGGGCAATTCGTTCTGCCTCCTGCTCGTTATGTGCGTTCCTATGCACCTGCGCAGCAAAGTGTTGCGGCAGGGAGTGAATGGACCGGGATGCAGGTGAAATAAGTGAACTGGCGCAGAATCGTCTGGCTATTGGCGTTGGTTACTCTGCCAACACTTGCGGAGGAGACGCCGTTACAACTGGTGCTGCGCGGTGCGCAGCACGATCAACTGTATCAGCTGTCGTCATCAGGCGTGACCAAAGTCTCAGCATTACCTGACTCGCTCACCACGCCGTTAGGGAGTTTGTGGAAACTGTATGTTTACGCCTGGCTGGAGGATACCCATCAACCGGAGCAGCCCTACCAGTGTCGCGGAAACTCCCCGGAAGAGGTTTATTGTTGTCAGGCTGGGGAGAGCATAACGCGCGATACCGCGCTGGTACGTTCCTGTGGGCTCTATTTTGCGCCGCAGCGGTTGCATATTGGCGCAGATGTGTGGGGGCAATACTGGCAACAGCGTCAGGCACCTGCGTGGTTAGCGTCTCTGACTACGCTGAAGCCAGAAACCTCGGTAACGGTTAAATCGCTGCTTGATTCATTAGCGACGTTACCCGCGCAAAACAAAGCTCAGGAAGTCTTACTGGATGTGGTGCTGGACGAGGCGAAAATCGGTGTCGCATCCATGCTCGGTAGTCGGGTACGGGTGAAAACCTGGAGCTGGTTTGCCGATGATAAACAGGAAATCCGTCAGGGTGGTTTTGCTGGCTGGTTAACCGATGGTACACCGCTGTGGGTTACTGGCAGTGGCACCAGCAAAACGGTACTAACCCGTTATGCGACGGTGCTTAATCGGGTTTTGCCAGTGCCGACGCAGGTTGCCAGTGGGCAATGTGTAGAGGTGGAGCTGTTTGCCCGCTATCCGCTGAAGAAAATCACAGCGGAAAAGAGTACGACGGCAGTAAATCCCGGCGTACTTAATGGGCGCTATCGTGTGACGTTTACTAATGGTAACCACATTACGTTTGTCAGCCACGGTGAGACGACCTTACTGAGCGAAAAGGGCAAACTGAAATTGCAGTCGCATCTCGATCGTGAAGAGTACGTTGCCAGAGTTCTGGATCGCGAGGCGAAAAGTACGCCCCCTGAGGCAGCGAAAGCCATGACCGTGGCGATTCGCACTTTTTTACAGCAAAACGCCAATCGGGAAGGCGATTGCCTGACCATCCCCGACAGCAGCGCCACGCAGCGTGTTTCTGCTTCGCCAGCGACCACGGGGGCGCGAACGATGACCGCCTGGACGCAGGATCTCATCTATGCAGGCGATCCGGTTCATTATCATGGCCGTCGCGCTACCGAAGGGACACTTTCCTGGCGGCAAGCCACGGCCCAGGCGGGGCAGGGAGAGCGTTACGATCAGATACTCGCGTTTGCTTATCCCGACAACAGTCTTAGCCGCTGGGGAGCGCCACGCTCAACCTGCCAGTTATTACCCAAAGCGAAAGCCTGGCTGGCGAAAAAAATGCCGCAGTGGCGGCGTATATTACAAGCTGAGACGGGGTACAACGAACCAGACGTGTTTGCGGTTTGCCGTTTAGTCTCAGGTTTCCCCTATACCGATCGGCAGCAGAAACGGCTGTTTATTCGTAACTTCTTTACGCTTCAGGATCGGCTGGATTTAACCCATGAGTATCTGCACCTGGCCTTTGATGGTTATCCCACCGGGCTTGATGAGAACTATATCGAAACGCTGACCCGACAATTATTAATGGACTAATGCTATGCGAAAGATTTTTCTTCCGTTGTTACTGGTGGCGCTTTCGCCTGTCGCTCACAGTGAAGGTGTGCAGGAAGTCGAGATTGATGCACCGCTCTCAGGCTGGCATCCGGCAGAGGGCGAAGATGCCAGTTTTTCACAATCGATCAATTACCCGGCGTCGTCCGTCAACATGGCAGATGATCAAAATATCTCAGCGCAGATCCGCGGCAAAATAAAGAATTATGCTGCGGCGGGTAAAGTTCAGCAGGGCCGGCTGGTGGTCAACGGTGCCAGTATGCCGCAGAGAATTGAATCCGATGGTTCATTTGCACGCCCTTATATTTTCACTGAAGGCAGCAACAGCGTGCAGGTCATCAGCCCGGATGGGCAAAGCCGACAAAAAATGCAGTTTTACTCAACGCCGGGTACAGGAACGATTCGTGCACGTTTACGGCTGGTTCTCTCGTGGGATACGGACAATACCGACCTCGACCTTCACGTTGTTACGCCCGATGGCGAACACGCCTGGTACGGTAACACCGTGCTGAAAAACAGTGGTGCACTGGATATGGATGTCACGACGGGGTACGGACCCGAGATTTTCGCCATGCCCGCGCCAATTCACGGGCGCTATCAGGTGTATATCAACTACTATGGTGGGCGCAGCGAAACGGAATTAACCACCGCCCAACTGACGCTGATCACCGATGAAGGATCGGTCAATGAGAAACAGGAAACATTTATTGTACCGATGCGTAATGCTGGCGAGCTGACGCTGGTGAAAAGTTTTGACTGGTGATTAATGGGGTTACCTTCGCCGTCGATGTTCAAGAAAACACCCGATAACTTTCGCTATCGGGTGTTTTTATTGATTAATTCAACCGTTCAATCACCATCGCAATTCCCTGACCGCCGCCAATGCACAGTGTTGCCAGCCCCAGCGTTTTATCGCGTGCCTGCATGGCATGTAATAGTGTGACCAGAATACGAGCACCACTGGCACCGATAGGATGCCCGAGCGCGATGGCCCCGCCGTTGACATTCACTTTCTCAGAATCAAAGCCCAGGTTTTTCCCAACGGCAAGGAACTGTGCAGCAAATGCTTCATTAGCCTCAATGAGATCAATATCCGCCAGTTGCAGCCCCGCCAGTTGTAACGCTTTTTGCGTGGCAGGTACTGGCCCCATACCCATCAATGCGGGGGGCACGCCACCGCTGGCATAACTTTTAATGCGAGCCAGGGGGGTAAGGCCTGCTGCCAGCGCCGCAGATTCTTCCATAATCACCAGAGCGGCAGCACCGTCGTTAATACCAGACGCGTTCCCAGCGGTGACTGTTCCTGCTTTATCGAAGGCCGGGCGCAATGCACCTAACGCTTCAGCCGTTGAATTCGCTTTCGGGAATTCGTCTTGACTGAAGACGAAGGTTTTCTTTCGAGTGACAACATTTACCGGGACGATTTCGGCTGTAAAAGCACCGGACTCAATTGCGGCTGCCGCTTTACGCTGTGAATGTAGCGCCAGTTCATCCTGCATTTCACGGGTAATTCCGTACTCTTTAGCCACGTTTTCGGCGGTAATCCCCATATGATAACCATGGGTGGCGCACATCAGGCCATCGCGCAGGATTACGTCATAAACCTGTCCGTCTCCAAGACGATAACCAGAGCGTGCTTTTGCATCGAGTAAGTAGGGGGCTAAACTCATATTTTCCATACCCCCCGCCACAATGCTCTGCGCCTGACCTGCCTGAATGGCCTGGGCGGCAAGCGCCACACTTTTAAGACCCGAACCACATACTTTATTGACCGTGAATCCGCACACCGTTTCTGCCAGCCCGCTTTTTAACAGTGCCTGACGCGCCGGATTTTGCCCCAGCCCGGCTTGTAACACGTTACCCATAATCACTTCATCAACGTGTTGTGAATCGATTTTTGCACGTTCAATGGCGGCTTTAATTACTGTCGCCCCCAGGTCGATGGCGCTGGTGGAAGCGAGTGAACCGTTAAAACTACCGATAGCAGTACGTACCGCACTGACGATGACACAATTTTTCATTTTATATTCCTTCTGTTTGTAGGGGTGCCGTCAGAACAGCGTTAAACCAATGACGAAAATGACACCGGAGAAGAGCAGGGCAGTGATGCAGTAGCCCATGATGTCGCGGACACCGAGTCCGGCGATTGCCAGTGCTGGCAGCGCCCAGAATGGTTGTGCCATGTTCATCCATTGCTCGCCGTAGGCGATCGCCATTACCGATTTACCGAGATCAGCGCCCAGCGCCTGGGCTGCGGGTATCACGAAAGGTCCCTGAATAACCCAGTGACCGCCGCCAGACGGAACGGCGAAGTTAATCAGTGCAGAACTAAAAAAGGTCATTACCGGGAAGGTGTCTTTGTTCGCAACATTGATGAAGAATTCGGTAATGAGTCCGCCCAGACCGGAATGCTCCATCATCAGTTGGATCCCAGCGTAGAAGGGGAATTGCACCAGAATACCGGCAGTACTGCGTGCTGCCGCGCTGATAGCACGCATATAAGCCATTGGCGTTTTATGTAGCAGCAGACCCGCAATCATAAACATCAGGTTGACGGTATTGATGGTGATGTTGAAGCCATGTTCGCTGAAGTACATCGCAAGGTAAGCGATACCGAGTGCGCCGATGATCAACGTCAGAATGCGGCTTTCTTCCAGTCGCTCGGATGGTGGGGCATCTTTCGGTAGCTGCTTTTGAAAATCAGCCTCTTCCATGAGTAGTTTTGGATCGATACTCACCACGTCAGACGGTTTTGGCATCATCATGCGGGTGATAAATGGCATCACCACAATCAACGCCACAGTGATGAAAATGTTAAAACCACTGAACAGAGTATCGCCCACCGGGATCAGCCCGGCGATATGCTCAATCGGGTTGCCCGGTGTTGCAGCCAACAGAGGCATTGATCCAGAGAAGCCGCCACCCCAGGTGAGAAAACCAATGTAGGCGCAGGCAATGAGCAACGGATAATCAGAACCGGGGACTCGCCGGGCGACTTCACGGGCAAACATTGCGCCGACAACCAAACCAAATCCCCAGTTGATGACACAAGCGACTGAACCGAAGAAAGTGACCAGCATGACGCCCTGTACGGGCGTCTTTGCGGCGGAGGCGGCAGTACGCAGCAAACTTTTCACCGGAGCAGAGCTGGCAAGGGCATGACCGGTAACGATGATAAGCGCCATCTGCATACCAAACGCCAGCAAGTTCCAGAAACCGTCACCCCACATTTTCACCATGCTGATCGGCGTTTGTGGTGTTAACCAAAGCGCGATCACGAATGTTAGCAATGTCAGCAACATGGCAAAGATCAGTGGATCGGGAAGCCACCGGCTGACAAAACGCGTCATAAAACGCGATATGCGACCAATCATAAATCACCCCGTTGCGTATTCAGATCGGCGGCGACTTCAAACCGAGCTTCTGTTTTGGCACGCACGGTGGCTAAATCACACCCGTCGGCAATTTCGGTGAGCCACATTTTGCCGTCAATAAAACGAAAGACAGCCAGTTCAGTAACCAGCATATGCACCGCATGTTGCGCAGTGAGTGGCATGGTGCAGCGGCGCAAAATTTTTGCTGAACCATCTTTGGCGCAATGTTCCATGGCGATGATCACTTTGCGCGACCCGGTCACCAGATCCATCGCGCCACCCATACCGGGCACCATTTTCCCAGGCACTACCCAGTTCGCGAGGTTTGCTTCTTCGTCTACTTGCAAACCGCCGAGCACGCAGGCATCAATATGACCGCCACGGATTAGCGCAAATGACATGGCGCTATCAAACATGGCTGCACCGGGTAAAACACCGCACGGTTGCCCGCCAGCGTTCACCAGATCTGGATGCGCTGTCGTGACCGGGCCTAAACCGAGGAAGCCGTTTTCCGATTGCAGAGTGATATGAATACCCTCCGGTAAATAATTGGCGACCATTGTGGGTAAACCGATCCCTAAGTTAACGATGTCACCATCACGAAGCTCTTGCGCCACACGGCGCGCAATACGTTGTTTCGCATCCATTATTTGCTCTCCTGTGAAACGATGATGTGGTCGATAACGGCACCAGGGGTGACAATATGGTCAGGTTGCAGCTCGCCGGTTTCGACCAGTTCATCTGGCTCTACCAGCGTGATATCAGCCGCAAGGGCTATCAGGGGGTTAAAGTTGCGGGCGCTAAGTTGATAGGTCAGGTTGCCAAGTGTGTCGCAACGATGAGCGCGAATTAGCGCCAGGTCGGCGCGCAGTGGGCGTTCGAGCAGCCAGGTTTTACCGTCGAGTGTCAGTGTCTGTTTGCCTTCCTCTACGACGGTGCCGACACCCGTTGGGGTGAGAAAACCACCAAGTCCAGCTCCACCACAGCGAATTTGCTCGATTAGCGTACCTTGCGGCACCAGAACGACGTCCATCTCACCAGATATCATGCGCCGACCTGTTTCCGGGTTGGTGCCGATATGTGAAGCAATCACTTTGCGGACTCGACCATTGACGATGAGCGGACCGATGCCGGTATCAACAAACGCGGTATCATTGGCTATCAATGTCAGGTCGCGAACACCAGATTCCAGTAATGCTTCAACCAGGCGGGATGGAGTGCCAATCCCCATAAATCCGCCCACCATGATGGTCATGCCGTCACGAAAGAAGCCGGTGGCGTCTTGTAATGTCATCAATTTTGTTTTCATTTTTTATCCCTCTTGCATACACCGTTGTGGGTACAGTCAGGCAATAGCAAGGGGAGTGCCAGAATGAGATTATTGGATTTAGTTATTTAACTAATTGAATATGAAGGGATAAATTGGATGGGGATTTATAAGGAGAATGAGCGGCTATGCAGAAAATTGCGCACTGTGCAAATTTCTGCATAGCAAGTTTTGGTGTTATACATCCGCCGGATCGATACCGTATTCCTGGAGTTTATACATCAATGCACGGCGACTGATGCCCAGCATTAAAGCAGTGCGGGTTCGGTTTCCTTCTTGTTGTTCCAGCACTTCCATAATGATGCGTTTTTCGACGCGTTTAATTTCCTCTTTTAAATTACGCTCACCGACAGGGGCTGTTTTTACCTCGCCAGCATTACAGACTGGCTGACGAATCTGTGGCGGAAGATCCTCAGAAAAAATGATCGGGCCTGAATTCATCACGACGGCGCGTTCAATAACGTTGGAAAGCTCTCGAATATTTCCCGGCCATGACCAGGCGGTAAGCAGTGACATTGCCATCGGATCGATGTCGATAATATCGCGCTGATTCTCACTACTGAATTTTTGCAAAAAGTGATTAGCTAACAGGGAAATATCTTCCCGGCGATCGCGCAGAGGCGGCAGTATTAAATGAATAACGTTAAGGCGATAAAAGAGATCTTCACGGAAGGTGCCTTCTTTTACCATTGCCTGCAAGTCGCGGTTGGTGGCAGCAATGATGCGGATATCAACTTTTATGGTCTGATGGCCGCCAATCCGTTCAAATTCCCGTTCCTGTAGAATGCGTAGTAATTTGGCTTGTAGTACCAGCGGCATTTCGCCAATTTCGTCGAGGAGCAGAGTACCTTCGTTGGCTCGTTCAAATAATCCCTGACGCAAGGTTTGTGCACCAGTAAATGCACCTTTTTCATGACCAAACAGTTCACTTTCGAGCAACGATTCCGGCAGCGCCGCGCAGTTGACTTTAATGAACGGCCCCTTTGCCCGCCGCGAATTGTAGTGAATCGCTCTGGCAATCAACTCTTTCCCGGTGCCGCTTTCACCGCTAATCAAGACGCTGGCCTGAGAAAGGGCAATTTTGGCGGTGTCTTTGCAGATGTCCATCATCGCCGGGCTGTTGGTGAGAATGTGCCCCCATTGCCAGCTGGTGCTCAGTGCCTGGTGCAGATGACGGATCTCTTTTTTCATTGACTGGAGTTGTAAAGCGCGCTGAACGATTAAATTCAACTCATCGAGATCAAACGGTTTAATAACATAGTCGAAGGCTCCGCAGCGTAGCGCTTCGACGGCGGTTTCCACTTCCGCATAGGCCGTCATCAGAATAACGGGTGTCCGGGTCTCATGGCTGCGCATCTCCTTTAGTGCCTTGATGCCGTCCATCTCTGGCATGCGGATATCCATCAACACCACATCAGGGTGAATATCGGCAAACAGGTGTAATGCTGTGCGTCCGTTGTTCGCACAATGTGTTTCGAATCCTTGTAGTGCAAAAGCGGTGCTCAGCATACGGCGAACATTATCTTCATCATCCACAATAAGGATGCGATTAATAGCAGTCATACAGTCTGATTTCCCTGCGGGTTGATCGGTAAAATAAGCGTGAAGGTTGCGCCGTAGCCCGGCAAACTGGCGACGCGAATATCACCCTGATGGGCATTAATGATGCGTTGACTTAACGCCAGACCAAGCCCGGTTCCTGAGGCTTTGGTGGTGAAAAAGGGATCGAAGATCTTTTTTTGCAGCGAGAGATCAATGCCACAGCCGTTGTCCTCTATCGAAATGGCCTGTTGTGAGTCGCTGTATTGCCAGGTTTGAATGCGAATTTTCCCTCGTGCGCTGATAGCCTGGACGGCATTGATCAGGATATTCAGTAGTACCTGTTTGAGCAGTTCACGATCGGCGTTAATCGGGCTTAATTCATTATCCAGTTCGCTTATGAAGTCGACCCGCGCTTGTACGCCGGCGGTTTGTACCAGTACCAGAGTTTCTTCAACCAATGCATTGAGGCTGACTTGTTGCCATTGACTGTGGCGTGGACGTGAAAATTCGAGCAATTGCTGAATAACTTTGTTAATTGAATCGATTTCTTTGAGTACTACGGACAGATATTCCTGATGTATTGGGTCACTGGTTTGTTGGCGCAAGATCTGTACATAACCACGAATAGCCGTTAACGGATTACGTACTTCATGCGCGACGCCAGCCATCAGCTCACCCAGTGTGGCGAGGCGTTCTGCTTGCGCCATGCGGCGCTGGGTTTCTTTGCGGGCAGTTAAATCAGAGAAAATCACCAAAGCACCTATCATTTCACCGTGCGTGTTATGAATACGACTGGTAGTGACACTGAGTTCAATGGTGCGGTCACGACCTGGAAAACTGATCTCCAGCGCCACATGTTCGGTGCCATGTTCCAGCGTATCCAGTACTGGACTGTAGAACTGAGTATTGTCGAACAACATGGAGTAAGGCTGCCCTACCAGTTCATGGCGTTGATAGCCAGTGATAACTTCTGCTGCTGGGTTCATGGTGGTTACATCACCCTGGCGGTCAATGGCAATGACGCCATCGGCAGCGTTTTCAATAATCAGATCGTTAAGTGTCCGCGTTTCACGCAGTGCCTGGGCGAGGTTATTAACACTCTGACTGATTTGCCCCATTTCACCGGGCAATTGTGGTAATCGAGTGGGAATATTTTGTGCCAGAGTCGAGAGGCCATCGGTGATGATATCAATATTGGCGCTCAGGCGACGGGAGAAAAGGACAATCAACAGCAGGCTTATCAGCAAACCAGCGGTGAGCACAATGATAATCCTCACATCCATTTTCCAGGCCTGGCGGCGAATATCTTCGGTTAATTCATTGGCCCAGATATAGCCGAGGATTTCACCATTACGCTCAATGGGGAGCATTGAATTCAAAATATCGCCGCGCACCTGCCTGCCTGAATAAACTAAAGGGGTATTTGTACGCATCACTTCGCGACCAGGGTGATCTGCGGCAATGGTAACGCCGACATTATTCTGATATAGCGCTGAAGGCGCGTAGGTGATTATCGCATCCAGCATTTTGTTGTAATAACCAGCACCGATGCCAGGGAAGGCGTGAGTGATATTTTCGGTAATGGGGGCAAGTTCTGCATTTAATGCGCGGATACGCTCCTCACGTGGTAAGTCGATGTAGAGATCATAGCGATCGCCTAGTGCCTGATTAAGCAGGTTGACCACGGCAGAAAGTTTTTTCTCTTTTTCAGATAAGACTGCTGAACGTCCTTCCGTTTCTACGATATAACCAATAGTAAGCGTTGGGACAATGACCATCAGGATTGCCATCAGGATCATTTGATTGCGTAAGCGGCGTGGATAAATCCACTTCATATAATGCATGCTGAAATCCACTAGTCTTGTCCGGTATATGACGATTATCAGAGGTTAAGGTGATGATTTCTCGGCGGTGTATCATATTCCAGAGAAGAGAGAACATTGCGGTAACACGCTTTTACCGCTACCTTAACCACACTCCATCGGTCACCTGAGGCGGAGCTTCGCCCCTTTGAAATACCTTGCTTCTTTTCGTACAACCCTGAAAGCCTCGCGCTACATGTTCAGAGCATTGGCGTTAGTGCTCTGGCTGTTGATTGCTTTTTCATCCGTTTTTTACATCGTTAATGCGTTACATCAGCGAGAATCGGAAATTCGTCAGGAATTTAATCTGAGTTCCGATCAGGCTCAGCGCTTTATTCAACGCACCTCTGATGTGATGAAAGAGCTGAAGTACATCGCCGAAAATCGCTTATCGGCAGAAAACGGTGTGCTTTCCCCGCGTGGACGAGAAACGCAGGCGGATGTGCCTGCGTTTGAACCGCTGTTTGCCGACTCCGATTGTTCCGCAATGAGTAACACCTGGCGAGGTTCTCTGGAGTCATTGGCGTGGTTTATGCGCTACTGGCGCGATAATTTTTCTGCGGCTTACGATCTAAACCGGGTATTTTTAATCGGCAGCGATAACCTCTGCATGGCCAATTTCGGTCTGCGTGATATGCCAGTGGAACGCGATACCGCGTTGAAAGCTTTGCATGAACGCATCAATAAATATCGAAATGCACCACAAGATGATAGCGGCAGTAACCTCTACTGGATCAGCGAAGGTCCGCGCCCTGGCGTCGGGTATTTTTACGCGTTGACGCCAGTTTATCTGGCGAACCGGTTGCAGGCGCTTTTGGGTGTCGAGCAGACCATCCGGATGGAGAACTTTTTCTTACCGGGTACGTTGCCGATGGGGGTTACCATTCTTGATGAAAATGGTCATACCCTGATTTCGCTTACCGGACCAGAAAGTAAAATTAAGGGCGATCCTCGCTGGATGCAGGAACGCTCCTGGTTTGGCTATACGGAAGGGTTCCGGGAGCTGGTGCTGAAGAAAAATCTGCCACCCTCATCGCTAAGCATCGTGTATTCGGTGCCGGTTGATAAGGTGCTGGAACGCATTCGCATGTTGATCCTTAACGCAATTTTGCTGAATGTGCTTGCCGGAGCTGCATTGTTTACTCTCGCACGGATGTACGAGCGACGTATTTTCATTCCGGCGGAAAGCGACGCCCTGCGACTGGAAGAACATGAGCAGTTCAATCGCAAGATTGTCGCCTCCGCGCCAGTGGGTATCTGCATTTTGCGTACCGCTGATGGCGTCAATATTTTAAGTAACGAACTGGCGCATACCTATCTCAATATGCTTACGCATGAGGACCGCCAACGACTGACGCAAATTATCTGTGGGCAGCAGGTCAATTTTGTTGATGTCCTGACCAGCAACAATACCAATCTGCAAATCAGCTTCGTCCATTCGCGCTATCGTAATGAAAACGTGGCCATTTGTGTGCTGGTGGATGTTTCTTCGCGCGTGAAGATGGAAGAGTCGTTGCAGGAGATGGCACAAGCAGCGGAACAGGCGAGCCAGTCAAAATCGATGTTCCTTGCCACCGTCAGTCATGAGCTGCGAACGCCGCTGTATGGCATTATCGGTAACCTGGATCTGTTGCAAACCAAAGAGTTACCGAAAGGCGTCGATCGGCTGGTGACGGCAATGAACAACTCTTCCAGCCTGTTGTTGAAAATTATCAGCGATATTCTCGATTTCTCGAAGATTGAATCGGAACAGTTGAAGATCGAACCGCGTGAGTTTTCACCGCGTGAAGTGATGAACCACATCACCGCCAACTATTTACCGCTGGTGGTACGCAAGCAGTTAGGCTTGTACTGCTTTATTGAACCGGATGTGCCAGTGGCCTTAAATGGCGACCCGATGCGTTTACAGCAGGTCATCTCCAACCTGTTGAGTAACGCCATAAAATTCACCGATACCGGCTGTATAGTTTTGCATGTTCGCGCGGATGGCGATTATCTCTCTATCCGTGTTCGCGATACCGGCGTGGGGATACCGGCGAAAGAAGTGGTGCGCTTGTTTGATCCCTTCTTCCAGGTCGGAACGGGCGTACAGCGTAATTTCCAGGGGACCGGTCTGGGTCTGGCGATTTGTGAAAAACTGATCAGCATGATGGACGGCGATATCTCGGTAGATTCAGAACCGGGAATGGGCAGCCAGTTTACCGTGCGTATTCCGTTGTACGGCGCTCAGTACCCGCAGAAAAAAGGCGTGGAAGGGTTGAGTGGTAAACGCTGCTGGCTGGCGGTCCGCAATGCGTCGCTCTGTCAGTTCCTGGAAACCAGTTTGCAGCGCAGCGGCATCGTCGTTACAACATACGAAGGGCAGGAACCGACTCCCGAAGATGTGTTGATCACTGACGAGGTAGTGAGTAAAAAATGGCAGGGCAGAGCGGTAGTGACCTTCTGTCGTCGCCATATTGGTATTCCGCTGGAGAAAGCGCCAGGGGAGTGGGTACACAGTGTGGCTGCTCCGCATGAGCTACCGGCATTGTTGGCGCGTATTTATTTGATCGAGATGGAGAGCGACGATCCTGCTAACGCTCTGCCGTCAACGGACAAAGCGGTCAGCGATAATGACGATATGATGATTCTGGTCGTGGATGATCATCCGATTAACCGGCGTTTGCTGGCAGATCAGTTGGGATCGTTGGGCTATCAATGTAAAACCGCGAATGATGGCGTCGATGCGCTTAATGTACTTAGCAAGAATCATATTGATATCGTGCTTAGCGACGTCAACATGCCAAATATGGATGGTTACCGCTTGACGCAACGCATTCGTCAGTTGGGACTGACGTTGCCGGTAATCGGAGTAACTGCTAATGCGTTGGCTGAAGAGAAGCAGCGGTGTCTGGAGTCCGGTATGGACAGCTGCCTGTCGAAGCCGGTAACGCTGGATGTGATAAAACAGACGCTGACGTTATATGCCGAGAGGGTCAGGAAATCGCGGGATTCGTAGGACGGATAAGGCGTTTACGCCGCATCCGGCATTCAGTGCAAATGCCAGATGCGACGCTGACGCGTCTTATCTGGCCTACTTTAATGTAATTTGTTGAAATAATGGGAATCGTAGGCCGGATAAGGCGTTTACGCCGCATCCGGCAATCGGTGCAAATGCCAGATAAGACACTAACGCGTCTTATCTGGCCTACAGGTGATTAGTCTTTATCTGCCGGACTTAAGGTCACTGAAGAGAGATAATTCAGCAGGGCGATATCGTTCTCGACACCCAGCTTCATCATCGCAGATTTCTTCTGGCTACTGATGGTTTTAATACTGCGGTTCAGCTTTTTAGCGATCTCGGTCACCAGGAAGCCTTCCGCAAACAGGCGCAGAACTTCACTCTCTTTTGGCGAGAGACGCTTGTCACCGTAACCACCAGCACTGATTTTTTCCAACAGGCGAGAAACGCTTTCCGGGGTAAATTTCTTCCCTTTCTGCAGCGCGGCGAGAGCTTTCGGCAGATCGGTCGGTGCACCTTGTTTCAGCACGATCCCTTCGATATCCAGATCCAATACCGCACTAAGAATCGCCGGGTTGTTGTTCATAGTCAGAACAATGATCGACAGGCTTGGGAAATGGCGCTTGATGTACTTGATTAAGGTAATGCCATCGCCGTACTTATCGCCAGGCATGGAGAGATCGGTAATCAACACATGCGCATCCAGTTTCGGCAGGTTGTTGATCAGTGCTGTAGAGTCTTCAAATTCGCCGACAACATTCACCCACTCAATTTGCTCAAGTGATTTGCGAATACCGAACAAGACTATCGGATGGTCATCGGCAATAATTACGTTCATATTGTTCATGTAATAGGCTACCTTGCTACAGCAAGCTCTTGACATAACTGTCAATGTCGCTGATGTATTTTTCTATTCCTGGAACATCCTTCTCACGAATCAGATGTTCCAGCGTTTCACATAACTGCTTGCCGGGTACCAGATTTAGCATGGCAAATACGCCTTTAAGACGATGAGCCGTTTGGGCTAACGCAGCAAAGTCACTGGTTGCTGCTTCAGTATACAGCCTCTTAACATCATCCGGTACTGTGTCTACAAAGAGCGCATAATAGCCGCTGGCATGGAGTTGCGCATTTTCATCTCCGCCCAGAGGCGATTCTGTCACCTCTTCCTGCGCCAGTTGCACTTCAATTAATTGTAAGACCGCTTCCTGCATAGCGTTGCTCATATTGAAGTTGACGCACAATTGACCAGGCCCAATTTCCCGTACGCCAGACTCATCATCGCTTAAAAGCAAGCCAGAGGCAGTAAGATTAGACGGATTATCCGTTAAAAAGATATCATAATCTTGACTAATTAATCTTTCATCGGGTGTGATACAGGTTGCACCCCAATTTTCTAACTGGCGAGTGACAATATTCCGAATTTCTGCCGAAGTAACATCCACCATTACGCAGACATCATCCAGTAAACGCTCTTCTTCCTCTTCAACTTCCGGGTCAGCTGCGAGCATTTTGATATGCACAGAGTAGCGTGTACCAAGCCCATCCCGCGTTTTGATGTTTAAATGACCGCCCAGTTTACGTGCCAGTTGATCGCTCAGCCAGAATGCCAGCGGGTCCGCCTTGCCATAGCGATCGTTTTGGGTCTGGTTGATAAACGGGAAGTGCAAATTATCCATTTCATGAATACTTACGCCTTCTCCCGTGTCCAGAATGCGGAACGTCAGGCGGTCTTCGGAGGACTCATCCTGATCAACCTCAAGGGTGATTTTTCCCAATTGCGTTGAGGTCACGGCATATTGCATCAGTAGCAGCAAAATACGTCGTAAGGCATCGCGATCGCCGCGGCGCATATCGTGTGCTTTCAGATGATTGTTAATCAGCAGTTGCAGACCTTTACGCTTGATGGCAGGCAACACTGAAGGCACAACTTCATCAATTAAATCCTGCACGGAGAACAGCACCGTCTCACTTTTCCAGCTATCATCCGCAAGCATGTTCGCTAACTGTATTTCATCAACCAGCCGCACCAGCACATCTGCCTGATTCGCCAGTTGTTTGCTTTCCGGGGCGTTGAGTTTAGCCGCGCTCTCCGCCAGGGACTGTGCGGGTTCTTTCAGCGCATCGCCAATGTTTTTCATAAAGATCATCCGCCCCTGCTGGTTTTTCTCATACAGACGCTGCGCCTGCTTGAGTTTCTTGTTTACCAGCACTTCGCGATCCTGATCGCGAATAATGAAAATTTGTGTGCGCGGCGCGACCTGGCTGCGGAACATGCGGATCTCATACAGCTCGTTATTGATCGTCGCCTGAATAATCCCCTGATGCTGTTCCGCCATGGTGGTGATGTTTTGCAGATTCAAATGCGGCAGCAAATGATCGGCAATTTTGTTACTTATGACAGTGCGGTTCGATTCCTGATCGTGAACCAGCAGGCCGAGCGGCAGCAGTGAGACTATCTCTTCATTGATTGCCCGTAAAATGCGCAATTCGTTATTGACCGCCGTGCTGGGGACGTTTTCTGTACTGCGGCTGGAGAAATGGCGGAATGTGGTATAGCCAAATAACGCCAGCGCCAGCAAACCGATGTTCAGCAGCAGTGGCAGCAGAATGTTTTGCAACGTATCCAGCAATAAGGTGCCATAAGGAACCTGCCAGACCAGGCGCATATCGGTAGAGTTGAGTGCCGAGGAGATTTCAATCTTCGTACTGTTAAAGTGGATACTGACGCTATCCGTCCCTTCTTTCTCATTATCATTGTTTCCCGTTGCCGTCGCGTCTGGCTCAAGGCGGAAACTGTCCAGCGGCATACCCGGTGGGATCAAATCATTAATCGGCAGATCAAAAGCCACGACCGTTGCCAGATGTCCTGGCTGGTTAAAGGTAGTACGCAATGTAAAGTAATGACCGTTCTGCCAGGCCAGGCGGCGCATGTTAGAAAAGCTTTCGCGTTCATCGAGGGCGTTGGCCTGTTGCAACATCTCTGCACGACGTGAATCAACAATGTCGCTGACGGTCGATTCTTTAAATCCGGAGGTGAGATCTTTAAGGGGTAGGGTTGAGATCAGCACCAGACTGTTATCCTGACCATTCAGGTAATACATCGACCACGGTACATTTTCTGCGCCCCACAATGTATCCAGATAAGTGGACATCCGCTGAGTCATCTCAAGCGTTGAGTTGTCGTGAGAGCCAAAGATTAACGCTTCCGTTTTGCGGCGTGGTTTCTCCAGATAGTAGACATCCTGTTTCAGGCGCGTCTCTTGTAAACCTTCGCCGGAGGAGGGGGAGGTCGTCGCGGCAATGTTGTCGTAGATCTGCCAGGTCACGTAACGCCAGTTATCGACGCGCTTTTGGATAGCATGGGTAATGTCGACAATCTGGTAACTTTTATCTTTCAGCCAGGCGTTAACGGCGCTTTGTACCATTACACCCATCGTCACCAGTAACACAATGATCAACAGTAAAAAGAAGCGGGTAATGCTCCCCGGTAGGAGTGAAAAGCGGGTCGTGGCCGTTGTCTCTTTCTGACGCATTCGTGTTTATGACCTGTTAAAACTTCGCGAAGTGATAGGGCAGTATAAAGGGTACAGTGTGAAATTCCAGACTCTTACCTGATTGATGATTCTCTATTCTCCCGTGATATTTATCATCCTGCATTGGGGGAAATAGATGTACAAGCGCCATTTTGCTGTACAAATAACCTACAAAAAGCCCAACAAAAATAATTGCAAATAAACAAAGATTGCTGGAAATTATGCGGATGTTAATTATTTGTGAAATAGTTAACAAGCGTTATAGTTTTTCTGTGGTAGCACAGAATAATGAAAAGTGTGTAAAGAAGGGTAAAAAAAACCGAATGCGAGGCATCCGGTTGAAATAGGGGTAAACAGACATTCAGAAATGAATGACGGTAATAAATAAAGTTAATGATGATAGCGGGAGTTATTCTAGTTGCGAGTGAAGGTTTTGTTTTGACATTCAGTGCTGTCAAATACTTAAGAATAAGTTATTGATTTTAACCTTGAATTATTATTGCTTGATGTTAGGTGCTTATTTCGCCATTCCGCAATAATCTTAAAAAGTTCCCTTGCATTTACATTTTGAAACATCTATAGCGATAAATGAAACATCTTAAAAGTTTTAGTATCATATTCGTGTTGGATTATTCTGCATTTTTGGGGAGAATGGACTTGCCGACTGATTAATGAGGGTTAATCAGTATGCAGTGGCATAAAAAAGCAAATAAAGGCATATAACAGAGGGTTAATAACATGAAAGTTAAAGTACTGTCCCTCCTGGTCCCAGCTCTGCTGGTAGCAGGCGCAGCAAACGCTGCTGAAGTTTACAACAAAGACGGCAACAAATTAGATCTGTACGGTAAAGTAGACGGCCTGCACTATTTCTCTGACAACAAAGATGTAGATGGCGACCAGACCTACATGCGTCTTGGCTTCAAAGGTGAAACTCAGGTTACTGACCAGCTGACCGGTTACGGCCAGTGGGAATATCAGATCCAGGGCAACAGCGCTGAAAACGAAAACAACTCCTGGACCCGTGTGGCATTCGCAGGTCTGAAATTCCAGGATGTGGGTTCTTTCGACTACGGTCGTAACTACGGCGTTGTTTATGACGTAACTTCCTGGACCGACGTACTGCCAGAATTCGGTGGTGACACCTACGGTTCTGACAACTTCATGCAGCAGCGTGGTAACGGCTTCGCGACCTACCGTAACACTGACTTCTTCGGTCTGGTTGACGGCCTGAACTTTGCTGTTCAGTACCAGGGTAAAAACGGCAACCCATCTGGTGAAGGCTTTACTAGTGGCGTAACTAACAACGGTCGTGACGCACTGCGTCAAAACGGCGACGGCGTCGGCGGTTCTATCACTTATGATTACGAAGGTTTCGGTATCGGTGGTGCGATCTCCAGCTCCAAACGTACTGATGCTCAGAACACCGCTGCTTACATCGGTAACGGCGACCGTGCTGAAACCTACACTGGTGGTCTGAAATACGACGCTAACAACATCTACCTGGCTGCTCAGTACACCCAGACCTACAACGCAACTCGCGTAGGTTCCCTGGGTTGGGCGAACAAAGCACAGAACTTCGAAGCTGTTGCTCAGTACCAGTTCGACTTCGGTCTGCGTCCGTCCCTGGCTTACCTGCAGTCTAAAGGTAAAAACCTGGGTCGTGGCTACGACGACGAAGATATCCTGAAATATGTTGATGTTGGTGCTACCTACTACTTCAACAAAAACATGTCCACCTACGTTGACTACAAAATCAACCTGCTGGACGACAACCAGTTCACTCGTGACGCTGGCATCAACACTGATAACATCGTAGCTCTGGGTCTGGTTTACCAGTTCTAATCTCGATTGATATCGAACAAAGGGCCTGCGGGCCCTTTTTTCATTGTTTTCAGCGTACAAACTCAGTTTTTTGGTGTACTCTTGCGACCGTTCGCATGAGGATAATCACGTATGGAAATAAGCTTTACCCGCGTGGCACTGCTGGCTGCCGCGCTCTTCTTTGTTGGTTGCGATCAAAAACCACAACCCGCCAAAACCCACGCTACTGAAGTTACCGTTCTTGAAGGCAAAACTATGGGTACCTTCTGGCGTGCCAGCATCCCGGGCATTGACGCCAAACGCAGCGCCGAACTTAAAGAAAAGATTCAGACCCAACTGGACGCCGACGATCAGCTGCTTTCGACCTATAAAAAAGATTCCGCGCTGATGCGCTTTAACGACTCGCAAAGTTTATCGCCGTGGCCGGTAAGTGAAGCGATGGCCGATATCGTCACCACCTCGCTGCGCATTGGCGCGAAGACCGATGGCGCGATGGATATAACCGTCGGGCCGCTGGTGAATCTGTGGGGCTTTGGCCCGGAACAACAGCCGGTTCAAATTCCGAGCCAGGAACAGATCGATGCGATGAAAGCCAAAACCGGCTTACAGCACCTGACGGTCATCAATCAGTCGCATCAGCAATATCTGCAAAAAGACCTGCCGGATTTATATGTCGATCTCTCCACCGTCGGCGAAGGCTATGCGGCCGATCATTTGGCACGCTTGATGGAGCAGGAAGGGATTTCCCGCTATCTGGTGTCGGTGGGCGGCGCGCTGAACAGCCGTGGTATGAACGGTGAAGGCCTGCCGTGGCGGGTAGCGATTCAAAAACCAACCGATAAAGAAAACGCGGTTCAGGCTGTGGTGGATATCAACGGTCATGGGATTAGCACCTCTGGCAGCTACCGTAACTATTACGAACTGGACGGCAAACGTCTTTCCCATGTTATCGATCCGCAAACCGGGCGTCCCATCGAACACAATCTGGTATCCGTGACGGTGATTGCTCCGACGGCGCTGGAAGCCGATGCCTGGGATACTGGCTTGATGGTACTCGGGCCGGAGAAAGCTAAAGAGGTTGTTCGCCGGGAAGGGCTGGCGGTTTATATGATCACCAAAGAAGGCGATAGCTTTAAAACCTGGATGTCACCACAGTTTAAAAGCTTCCTTGTCAGCGAAAAAAATTAAAGCGCAAGATTGTTGGTTTTTGCGTGATGGTGACCGGGCAGCCTAAAGGCTATCCTTAACCAGGGAGCTGATTATGAAAAAAGCCACATGCTTAACTGACGATCAACGCTGGCAATCTGTCTTAGCCCGCGACCCGAATGCCGACGGCGAATTCGTTTTCGCCGTGCGTACCACAGGCATCTTTTGCCGTCCGTCTTGCCGCGCCAGACATGCTTTGCGGGAAAACGTCTCCTTCTACGCAAATGCCAGCGAGGCACTCGCCGCTGGCTTTCGCCCCTGCAAACGTTGTCAGCCAGAAAAAGCCAATGCCCAGCAACATCGGTTGGATAAAATCACCCACGCGTGTCGACTGCTGGAACAGGAAACGCCTGTAACGCTGGAAGCCTTAGCCGACCAGGTGGCGATGAGTCCATTTCATCTACATCGGTTGTTTAAAGCGACTACCGGAATGACGCCTAAAGCCTGGCAACAGGCCTGGCGCGCTCGCCGTTTGCGCGAATCGCTGGCGAAAGGGGAGAGCGTGACGACGTCTATTCTTAACGCCGGATTCCCCGACAGCAGCAGTTACTATCGCAAAGCTGACGAAACGCTGGGCATGACGGCTAAACAATTCCGTCACGGTGGCGAAAATCTGGCGGTGCGTTACGCGCTGGCTGATTGTGAGCTGGGTCGTTGCCTGGTGGCAGAAAGCGAGCGGGGGATTTGCGCGATATTGCTGGGCGATGATGACGCGACACTAATCAGCGAGTTGCAGCAGATGTTTCCCGCTGCCGACAACGCGCCTGCCGATCTGATGTTTCAGCAACATGTGGGTGAAGTGATCGCCAGCCTCAATCAACGCGATACGCCGCTGACGTTACCGCTGGACATTCGCGGCACTGCTTTTCAGCAACAAGTCTGGCAGGCACTGCGCACGATACCTTGCGGTGAAACCGTCAGTTATCAGCAACTGGCTAACGCCATCGGCAAACCGAAAGCGGTACGGGCCGTTGCCAGCGCCTGTGCCGCCAACAAGCTGGCTATCATAATACCCTGTCATCGGGTGGTCCGTGGTGATGGCACACTTTCCGGTTACCGCTGGGGCGTGTCGCGTAAAGCGCAACTGCTGCGCCGCGAAGCTGAAAATGAGGAGAGGTAATGTTGGATCTGTTTGCCGATGCTGAACCGTGGCAAGAGCCACTGGCGGCTGGTGCGGTAATTTTACGGCGTTTTGCTTTTAACGCTGCGGAGCAACTGATCCGCGATATTAATGACGTTGCCAGCCAGTCGCCGTTTCGCCAGATGGTCACCCCCGGGGGATATACCATGTCGGTGGCGATGACCAACTGTGGGCATCTGGGCTGGACGACCCATCGGCAAGGTTATCTCTATTCGCCCATTGATCCGCAAACAAATAAACCGTGGCCCGCCATGCCACAGAGTTTTCATAATTTATGTCAACGTGCGGCTACGGCGGCGGGCTATCCAGATTTCCAGCCAGATGCTTGTCTTATCAACCGCTACGCTCCTGGCGCGAAACTGTCGCTGCATCAGGATAAAGACGAACCGGATCTGCGCGCGCCAATTGTTTCTGTTTCTCTGGGCTTACCCGCGATTTTTCAATTTGGCGGCCTGAAACGAAATGATCCGCTCAAACGTTTGTTGTTGGAACATGGCGATGTGGTGGTATGGGGCGGTGAATCGCGGCTGTTTTATCACGGTATTCAACCGTTGAAAGCGGGGTTTCATCCACTCACCATCGACTGCCGCTACAACCTGACATTCCGTCAGGCAGGTAAAAAAGAATAAAAATAAGAATTATTATTGCTGTGCGCGCGAAGATGTTTAAACTGCGGGCTGTAATTCATTGTCCGGGTTTTCTGCATGGAACTTCTTGTACTTGTCTGGCGGCAGTATCGCTGGCCATTTATCAGTGTGATGGCGCTAAGCCTCGCCAGTGCGGCATTAGGCATTGGCTTAATTGCTTTTATCAATCAGCGCCTTATCGAAACGGCGGATACCAGTCTGCTGGTGTTGCCGGAGTTTCTGGGATTATTGCTGCTGTTGATGGCAGTCACTCTCGGATCGCAACTGGCGCTCACCACTTTGGGGCATCACTTCGTTTACCGACTGCGTAGTGAATTTATCAAGCGGATTCTGGATACTCACGTCGAGCGCATTGAACAACTCGGTAGCGCCTCGTTGCTGGCGGGGTTAACCAGCGATGTGCGCAATATCACCATTGCTTTTGTGCGTCTGCCGGAACTGGTGCAGGGGATCATTCTCACTATCGGTTCAGCGGCGTATCTGTGGATGCTGTCGGGCAAAATGTTGCTGGTAACGGCTATCTGGATGGCGATCACCATCTGGGGCGGTTTTGTGCTGGTGGCGCGGGTGTACAAACATATGGCGACCCTGCGTGAAACCGAAGACAAGCTGTACACGGATTTTCAAACTGTACTTGAAGGGCGCAAAGAGCTGACTCTGAACCGGGAACGCGCCGAGTATGTGTTTAACAACCTCTACATTCCTGATGCGCAAGAGTATCGCCACCATATTATTCGCGCAGACACCTTCCATCTTAGTGCCGTGAACTGGTCAAACATCATGATGCTGGGCGCAATCGGCCTGGTGTTCTGGATGGCGAACAGCCTCGGTTGGGCTGATACCAACGTTGCCGCGACCTATTCGTTGACGCTTTTATTCCTGCGTACGCCGCTGCTTTCGGCGGTTGGCGCATTGCCGACGCTGCTGACGGCGCAGGTGGCGTTTAACAAGCTGAACAAATTCGCGCTCGCGCCTTTCAAAGCAGAGTTTCCGCGCCCGCAGGCGTTTCCCAACTGGCAAACGCTGGAGCTGCGTAACGTGACGTTTGCTTATCAGGATAACGCGTTTTCCGTTGGTCCGATTAATCTCACCATCAAACGTGGCGAGCTGCTGTTTCTGATTGGCGGCAACGGTAGCGGAAAATCGACGCTGGCGATGTTGTTGACGGGCTTGTATCAGCCACAAAGCGGCGAAATCTTGCTGGATGGCAAACCTGTCAGCGGCGAACAACCGGAAGATTATCGCAAACTGTTTTCGGCAGTGTTTACCGATGTCTGGCTGTTTGATCAACTGCTGGGGCCGGAGGGTAAACCCGCTAACCCGCAACTGGTTGAGAAGTGGCTGGCGCAGCTGAAAATGGCTCATAAGCTTGAGTTAAGCAACGGGCGTATTGTTAACCTGAAGTTATCAAAAGGGCAGAAAAAACGCGTGGCGCTGTTGCTGGCGCTGGCAGAAGAACGCGATATTATCCTGCTGGATGAATGGGCGGCGGATCAGGATCCACACTTCCGTCGTGAGTTTTATCAGGTGTTGCTGCCGCTGATGCAGGAGATGGGTAAAACTATTTTCGCTATCAGTCATGATGATCATTACTTTATCCACGCCGACCGCCTGCTGGAAATGCGCAATGGGCAACTTAGCGAGCTGACGGGTGAAGAGCGCGATGCCGCTTCGCGTGATGCCGTTGCCCGGACGGCATAATATTACGACGCTGACCTGGCGGACTGCTGCCGTCAGGTCAATATGCTAAAAATCCCTTCATTTCTAATAACCCTATAATTAATCAACGAAATTATAATGTTTCTAAAATTAGAATATAATTTATAAACATTATTTAAATGTTGTTACTTAAGTGTTACCGTTGATGCCGCGCAAATCTCACCTGCAATAAAGCGACTAAAAGTAAGGCATTAACAAGATGAAAAAAGTGACTGCCATGCTCTTCTCGATGGCCGTGGGGCTTAATGCCGTTTCGATGGCGGCAAAAGCGAAAGCGTCCGAGGAGCAGGAAACTGATGTACTGTTGATTGGCGGCGGCATTATGAGCGCCACGTTGGGGACCTATTTACGCGAGCTGGAGCCTGAATGGTCGATGACCATGGTGGAGCGCCTGGAGGGTGTCGCGCAGGAGAGTTCGAACGGCTGGAATAACGCCGGAACCGGGCATTCTGCACTGATGGAACTGAACTACACCCCGCAAAACGCCGATGGCAGCATCAGTATTGAAAAAGCAGTCGCCATTAACGAAGCATTTCAGATTTCCCGCCAGTTCTGGGCGCACCAGGTTGAGCGCGGCGTGCTGCGTACTCCGCGTTCATTTATCAATACCGTTCCGCATATGAGCTTTGTCTGGGGCGAGGATAACGTCAATTTCCTGCGCGCCCGTTACGCCGCGTTGCAACAAAGCTCGCTGTTTCGCGGTATGCGTTACTCTGAAGATCACGCGCAGATCAAAGAGTGGGCACCGTTAGTGATGGAAGGGCGCGATCCGCAACAGAAAGTGGCAGCCACGCGTACGGAAATTGGTACCGATGTGAACTACGGCGAGATCACCCGCCAGTTAATTGCTTCCTTGCAGAAGAAATCTAACTTCTCGCTGCAACTCAGCAGCGAAGTCCGCGCCCTAAAGCGTAATGACGATAACACCTGGACCGTTACCGTTGCCGATCTGAAAAATGGCACTGCACAGAACATTCGTGCCAAATTTGTCTTTATCGGCGCGGGCGGTGCGGCGCTGAAGCTGTTACAGGAATCGGGGATTCCGGAAGCGAAAGACTACGCCGGTTTCCCGGTGGGCGGACAGTTCCTTGTTTCGGAAAACCCGGACGTGGTTAATCACCATCTGGCGAAGGTTTACGGTAAAGCATCCGTTGGCGCACCACCGATGTCGGTTCCGCATATCGATACCCGCGTTCTGGACGGTAAACGCGTAGTGCTGTTTGGGCCATTTGCCACCTTCTCAACCAAATTCCTCAAAAACGGTTCATTGTGGGATCTAATGAGTTCCACCACCACCTCTAACGTGATGCCGATGATGCACGTCGGGCTGGATAATTTCGATCTAGTGAAATATCTGGTGAGTCAGGTGATGTTGAGTGAAGAGGATCGTTTTGAAGCGTTGAAAGAGTACTATCCGCAGGCGAAAAAAGAGGACTGGCGTTTGTGGCAAGCGGGGCAGCGCGTGCAGATTATCAAGCGTGATGCCGAGAAAGGTGGCGTACTGCGTCTGGGTACTGAAGTCGTCAGTGACCAGCAAGGAACCATTGCCGCGCTCCTGGGGGCATCGCCAGGGGCGTCAACCGCCGCGCCGATTATGTTGAATCTGCTGGAAAAAGTATTTGGCGATCGTGTTTCCAGCCCGCAATGGCAGGCTACGTTGAAAGCGATCGTTCCGTCTTATGGACGCAAGCTGAACGGTGATGTAGCGGCAACAGAACGCGAGTTGCAGTACACCAGCGAAGTGCTGGGGTTGAACTACGACAAGCCGCAGGCAGCAGATAGTACGCCGAAACCGCAGTTGAAACCGCAACCCGTTCAAAAAGAAGTGGCGGATATTGCGTTGTAATGATGCGCCACATCCGGCATGGTATGCCGGATGTGGCGTATGCTGATAAGACGCGCCAGCGTCGCATCAGGCAACCGGCTCGGGCGTTAGATGTTGGATGCGGCGTAACCGCCTTATCCAACCTACGGGGTGGAGCACTTCACAGCGGTGTAGGCCTGATAAGACGCGCCAGCGTCGCATCAGGCAACCGGCTCGGGCGTTGGATGTCGGATGCGGCGTGACCGCCTTGTCTGACCTACGGGGTGCCGCACTTCACGGCAGTTTAGCGAACTACCGCGTTGTCAATTTTCTCTTCCGCCTTCCAGACGCGGTACTTCACATCTACATTGTCTGGCGTATACACCACGATCGGCAGCTTGCTGTTGTAACGCAGCATTCCAGCATCGCCCAGATACGCGGTGACAAATTTCTTCTCTTTCTTGCCATCCGGGCAGGCCATCATCGTTGAAACCGGGGAACTGACTTTATCAAAGACATAATAATCATAGCCCCAGCCTTCCAGCGTTTTGTTTTCCAGCTTCCCGCCGAGACGATGCAAATTGCAATCGACTTCCAGCGTCTGACCGATTAACAGTTCTACTTTCAGGGTAGATTCATCTTCTTGCGGGGTTAACTGAATCACCTGACGCTTCATCCCTTTTTCAGCTTGTGGATAAGGCGCGATTTTTTCCAGTGGCTGGACGCTTTCTGCCGCCCAGGCGGAAGTGGTAGCGAAAGCGGCAAACAATACTGCAGGTAGAATGGTCTTCATTTTTTTGCTTTCCTTCTTCATTTATAGGTTTTCACCGATGATGTCGCTGAAGGTTAACATATTCATCAGATTTATTAATTTGCTTTATGAATAACTTAAAGAACATTCAGGCAATTTTACCTGCTCTTTTAGTGTTAAATTCTAATGAGAGAGCAAACCAGCAGAAATATCTCTGGTGAATCAATCGCTATATAAATATATTTATAACCATTTGAAATGTGAGCAAAAGCCCGTTTTTGCCACGCTTCCCGCCACTCTTTTGATCCTGCTACAGGTTTTACCCCGATCGGGGTATGCATCTTTGACACATCCTTTAATATCTTAGCGGCTATAAAAATGGCTTATTAATTATGCGGTTTATTTGGTCGCTCTCAATTTTCAGAGCGCGTTAATGATGGAAGGTCAATGTGAAGATTGATGCATCCCGTCGGGGCATACTCACTGGTCGCTGGCGCAAAGCCAGTAACGGTATCCGTCCGCCCTGGTCCGGTGATGAATCTCATTTTCTGACCCATTGCACCCGCTGCGACGCCTGTATTAATGCTTGTGAAAACAACATTCTGCAACGCGGCGCGGGCGGCTATCCGAGCGTTAATTTCAAAAATAACGAGTGCAGCTTCTGTTACGCCTGCGCGCAGGCTTGCCCCGAATCGCTATTTTCTCCGCGCCACACCAGGGCCTGGGATTTGCAGTTCACCATCGGGGACGCGTGCCTGGCGTATCAGTCAGTTGAATGCCGCCGCTGTCAGGATAGCTGTGAGCCAATGGCAATTATCTTTCGCCCGACGCTCTCCGGGATCTACCAGCCGCAACTTAATAGCCAACTTTGCAACGGATGTGGAGCATGTGCAGCCAGCTGTCCGGTATCAGCCATAACTGCGGAGTATCTCCATGCACACTAACTGGCAAGTTTGCAGCCTGGTCGTGCAGGCCAAAAGCGAACGAATTTCAGACATCAGCACCCAACTGAACGCCTTTCCCGGCTGTGAAGTTGCTGTCAGCGACGCGCCGAGCGGTCAGTTGATTGTGGTGGTGGAAGCAGAAGACAGCGAAACGCTGATCCAAACCATTGAGTCAGTACGCAACGTAGAGGGCGTGCTGGCGGTGTCGCTGGTTTATCACCAGCAGGAAGAGCAAGGTGAGGAAACACCATGAAACTCAGTCGTCGTAGCTTTATGAAAGCTAACGCCGTTGCGGCCGCTGCGGCGGCTGCCGGTCTCAGCGTGCCGGGCGTTGCCCGCGCCGTTGTTGGTCAGCAGGAAGCCATCAAATGGGATAAAGCGCCGTGCCGTTTCTGCGGTACTGGTTGCGGCGTTCTGGTCGGAACGCAGCAGGGACGTGTGGTGGCCTGTCAGGGCGACCCGGACGCACCGGTTAACCGTGGCCTGAACTGCATTAAGGGCTATTTCCTGCCCAAAATCATGTACGGTAAAGACCGTTTGACGCAGCCGCTGCTGCGTATGAAAAACGGTAAATATGACAAAGAAGGCGAATTTACCCCAATCACCTGGGATCAGGCCTTCGATGTGATGGAAGAGAAATTCAAAACCGCCCTGAAAGAAAAAGGGCCGGAATCGATCGGTATGTTCGGTTCTGGTCAGTGGACTATCTGGGAAGGTTATGCCGCGTCCAAGCTGTTTAAAGCGGGCTTCCGTTCGAACAACATCGACCCGAACGCGCGTCACTGTATGGCGTCGGCAGTAGTTGGCTTTATGCGTACCTTTGGTATGGATGAGCCGATGGGCTGCTATGACGACATCGAGCAGGCTGACGCGTTTGTGCTGTGGGGCGCAAACATGGCGGAAATGCACCCGATCCTCTGGTCGCGCATCACTAACCGTCGTCTCTCTAACCAGAACGTCACCGTGGCGGTGCTTTCTACCTACCAGCATCGTAGCTTCGAGCTGGCGGATAACGGCATCATCTTTACGCCGCAATCTGACCTGGTGATCCTGAACTACATCGCCAACTATATCATTCAAAACAATGCGATAAATCAGGACTTCTTCAGCAAGCACGTTAACCTGCGCAAAGGGGCGACGGACATCGGCTACGGTTTACGTCCGACCCATCCGCTGGAAAAAGCAGCGAAGAATCCGGGTTCTGACGCCTCCGAACCGATGAGCTTTGAAGATTACAAAGCCTTCGTTGCCGAGTATACGCTGGAAAAAACTGCCGAAATGACCGGCGTGCCGAAAGACCAGTTAGAACAACTGGCGCAGCTGTATGCCGATCCGAACAAGAAAGTCATCTCCTACTGGACGATGGGCTTCAACCAGCATACTCGTGGCGTGTGGGCTAACAACCTGGTCTACAACCTGCACCTGCTGACCGGCAAAATTTCCCAGCCGGGTTGCGGTCCGTTCTCCCTGACCGGGCAACCTTCTGCGTGTGGTACTGCGCGTGAAGTGGGCACCTTTGCTCACCGTCTGCCTGCGGACATGGTGGTGACCAACGAGAAACACCGTGATATCTGCGAGAAGAAGTGGAATATCCCGAGCGGCACCATTCCGGCGAAAATCGGTCTGCACGCGGTGGCACAAGACCGTGCGCTGAAAGACGGCAAACTGAATGTTTACTGGACCATGTGTACCAACAACATGCAGGCCGGGCCGAACATCAATGAAGAGCGTATGCCGGGCTGGCGCGATCCGCGCAACTTCATCATCGTCTCCGATCCGTATCCGACAGTCAGTGCGCTGGCCGCCGACTTGATCCTGCCGACCGCAATGTGGGTAGAGAAAGAGGGCGCTTACGGTAACGCCGAACGCCGTACTCAGTTCTGGCGTCAACAGGTACAGGCACCGGGCGAAGCGAAATCGGATCTCTGGCAGTTAGTCCAGTTCTCCCGCCGCTTCAAAACTGAAGAAGTATGGCCGGAAGATCTGCTGGCGAAGAAACCGGAACTGCGTGGCAAAACGCTGTACGAAGTGCTGTATGCCACACCGGAAGTGAGCAAATTCCCGGTATCCGAACTGGCGGAAGATCAGCTGAACGATGAATCCCGCGAGCTGGGCTTCTATCTGCAAAAAGGGCTGTTCGAAGAGTACGCATGGTTTGGTCGCGGTCACGGTCACGATCTGGCACCGTTCGATGACTACCACAAAGCGCGCGGTCTGCGCTGGCCGGTGGTGAACGGTAAAGAAACGCAGTGGCGTTACAGCGAAGGTAACGACCCGTACGTGAAAGCGGGCGAAGGCTATAAGTTCTACGGTAAACCGGATGGCAAAGCGGTGATCTTCGCACTGCCATTCGAACCGGCGGCGGAAGCACCGGATGAAGAGTACGACCTGTGGCTCTCTACCGGACGCGTTCTGGAGCACTGGCACACCGGCAGTATGACTCGCCGTGTACCAGAACTGCACCGCGCCTTCCCGGAAGCGGTCCTGTTTATTCACCCGCTGGATGCGAAAGCGCGCGATCTGCGCCGTGGCGACAAAGTGAAAGTGGTTTCTCGCCGTGGCGAAGTGATCTCGATTGTTGAAACGCGCGGTCGTAACCGTCCGCCACAGGGCCTGGTGTACATGCCGTTCTTCGACGCCGCACAGTTGGTTAACAAACTGACGCTGGATGCGACCGATCCGCTCTCGAAAGAGACGGACTTCAAGAAGTGCGCGGTCAAACTGGAGAAGGTGTAAGCCATTATGTCCCGGTCAGCGAAACCTCAAAATGGTCGCCGCCGCTTTCTGCGCGATGTCGTTCGCACAGCAGGCGGGCTGGCTGCCGTGGGTGTGGCGCTGGGGTTACAACAGCAAACCGCACGCGCATCTGGCGTGCGGTTGCGCCCGCCCGGAGCCATAAACGAGAACGCCTTTGCCAGTGCCTGTGTGCGTTGCGGTCAGTGTGTTCAGGCTTGCCCTTACGACACCTTAAAACTGGCGACGCTGGCCTCTGGTCTGTCGGCGGGCACGCCATATTTTGTCGCACGGGATATTCCTTGCGAAATGTGTGAGGACATTCCGTGCGCCAAAGTGTGCCCAAGCGGTGCGCTGGATCGTGAGATTGAATCGATCGACGACGCGCGGATGGGGCTGGCGGTACTGGTGGACCAGGAAAACTGTCTCAACTTTCAGGGGCTGCGCTGCGATGTTTGTTATCGCGAATGCCCGAAAATTGATGAGGCCATCACCCTGGAGCTGGAGCGCAACACGCGTACCGGTAAGCACGCCCGCTTTCTGCCGACGGTTCACAGCGACGCCTGTACCGGTTGCGGTAAGTGCGAAAAAGTATGCGTGCTGGAACAACCGGCAATCAAGGTGTTACCGCTGTCACTGGCGAAAGGGGAGTTAGGTCACCATTACCGCTTCGGCTGGCTGGAGGGGAACAATGGCAAATCGTAAACGTGACGCCGGGCGCGAGGCGCTGGAGAAAAAAGGCTGGTGGCGCAGTCACCGTTGGCTGGTGTTACGTCGCCTTTGTCAGTTCTTCGTGCTGGGGATGTTTTTGAGCGGTCCATGGTTTGGTGTGTGGATCTTGCACGGCAACTACAGCAGTAGCCTGTTATTCGACACCGTTCCGCTGACCGATCCGCTGATGACGCTGCAAAGTCTTGCCAGTGGTCATCTGCCTGCCACGGTGGCGTTGACCGGTGCGGTGATTATCACCGTGCTCTACGCCCTGGCGGGAAAGCGATTATTTTGCAGCTGGGTCTGCCCGCTGAACCCGATTACCGACTTAGCGAACTGGTTACGCAGGCGCTTTGACCTCAATCAGTCTGCGACGATCCCTCGCCACATTCGCTACGTGCTGTTGGTGGTCATTCTGGTGGGATCAGCCTTAACTGGCACGCTCATTTGGGAATGGATCAACCCCGTTTCTCTGATGGGGCGTAGCCTGGTAATGGGCTTCGGCAGCGGCGCGCTGCTTATTCTCGCGCTGTTTTTATTTGATCTACTGGTCGTTGAACACGGCTGGTGCGGGCACATTTGTCCGGTTGGCGCGCTGTATGGCGTGCTGGGTAGCAAAGGTGTGATTACCGTTGCGGCCACCGATCGGCAGAAATGTAACCGCTGTATGGATTGTTTTCATGTTTGCCCGGAACCGCATGTGCTACGTGCCCCGGTGCTGGATGAACAAAGCCCGGTGCAGGTCACCAGCCGCGATTGCATGACGTGCGGTCGCTGCGTGGATGTCTGTTCTGAGGATGTATTTACAATAACTACACGATGGAGTTCGGGAGCGAAATCATGAAAAGCCATGACCTGAAGAAAGCGCTGTGTCAATGGACGGCGATGCTGGCCCTGGTGGTAAGCGGCGCGGTTTGGGCGGCTAATGGCGTCGATTTTAGCCAGTCGCCGGAAGTATCCGGGACACAGGAAGGGGCCATTCGGATGCCAAAAGAGCAGGATCGGATGCCGCTGAACTATGTGAATCAGCCGCCAATGATCCCGCATAGCGTTGAAGGTTATCAGGTAACGACCAATACCAATCGCTGCTTGCAGTGCCACGGTGTCGAAAGCTATCGCACCACTGGCGCGCCGCGTATCAGTCCTACTCACTTTATGGACAGCGACGGCAAAGTGGGCGCGGAAGTGGCTCCGCGTCGTTATTTCTGTCTGCAATGTCACGTACCGCAGGCCGATACCGCGCCAATCGTGGGGAATACCTTTACCCCATCAAAAGGTTACGGGAAATAAGAGGTTATTATGGGAAATTCTGACCGTAAGCCTGGTCTGATTAAGCGCCTGTGGAAATGGTGGCGTACCCCCAGCCGTCTGGCGCTGGGGACGCTGCTGTTGATCGGTTTTGTTGGCGGCATCGTCTTCTGGGGTGGCTTTAACACCGGGATGGAAAAAGCCAATACCGAAGAGTTCTGCATTAGCTGCCACGAAATGCGCAACACGGTGTATCAGGAATACATGGATTCCGTGCACTACAACAACCGTAGCGGCGTCCGTGCGACCTGTCCGGATTGTCACGTTCCGCACGAGTTTGTGCCGAAGATGATACGCAAGCTCAAAGCAAGTAAAGAGCTGTATGGTAAAATTTTTGGCGTTATTGACACGCCGCAGAAATTTGAAGCTCATCGTCTGACGATGGCACAGAATGAGTGGCGGCGCATGAAGGACAATAACTCGCAGGAGTGCCGTAACTGTCACAACTTCGAGTATATGGATACAACCGCCCAGAAATCGGTTGCCGCGAAGATGCATGACCAGGCGGTGAAAGATGGGCAAACCTGTATTGATTGCCATAAAGGGATAGCGCACAAGCTGCCCGATATGCGTGAAGTCGAGCCAGGTTTTTAACAGGGTTATTGCGTGGGTATGCTTGAAGCCAGAGAGTTACTTTGTGAGCGGGATGAACGAACCTTATTTAGTGGCTTGTCATTTACGCTGAACGCAGGAGAGTGGGTACAAATCACCGGTAGCAACGGCGCGGGGAAGACAACGCTTCTCCGTTTGCTGACGGGGTTGTCTCGCCCTGACGCAGGCGAGGTTCTCTGGCAAGGGCAGCCCTTGCATCAGGTACGCGACAGCTACCATCAAAACCTGTTATGGATAGGCCATCAGCCGGGGATCAAAACCCGGCTGACGGCGTTAGAAAATCTGCACTTTTATCATCGCGATGGCGATACCGCACAATGTCTGGAAGCCCTGGCGCAGGCCGGGCTTGCCGGATTCGAAGATATTCCTGTAAATCAGCTCTCGGCCGGGCAACAACGCCGCGTCGCTTTAGCGCGTCTGTGGCTGACCCGTGCCACGTTATGGATCCTCGACGAGCCTTTTACCGCGATTGACGTTAACGGTGTCGATCGTCTGACCCAGCGTATGGCGCAGCATACGGAGCAGGGGGGGATTGTGATTCTGACTACCCACCAGCCGCTCAACGTTGCTGAAAGTAAAATTCGCCGCATTTCACTGACGCAAACGAGGGCCGCATGATGTTCTGGCGCATTTTCCGTCTTGAGCTGCGTGTAGCGTTTCGCCATAGCGCCGAAATCGCCAACCCGCTGTGGTTCTTCCTGATTGTAATTACCCTTTTTCCGCTCAGTATCGGTCCGGAGCCGCAACTGCTGGCGCGTATTGCACCGGGCATTATCTGGGTTGCTGCGCTGCTTTCATCCTTGCTGGCGCTGGAACGACTGTTCCGTGACGATTTGCAGGACGGCAGTCTTGAACAATTGATGTTGTTGCCGTTACCCTTGCCCGCCGTTGTGCTGGCGAAGGTGATGGCGCACTGGATGGTAACCGGTCTGCCGTTACTCATCCTTTCGCCACTGGTAGCAATGCTACTGGGAATGGATGTTTATGGCTGGCAAGTGATGGCGCTGACGCTGCTGCTGGGAACGCCTACGCTTGGCTTTCTCGGTGCACCGGGCGTGGCGCTGACAGTGGGACTTAAGCGCGGTGGTGTGCTGCTCAGCATACTGGTGTTACCGCTGACTATCCCATTACTCATCTTTGCCACCGCCGCGATGGACGCGGCTTCTATGCATTTGCCCGTTGACGGGTATCTGGCAATTTTAGGCGCGTTGCTGGCAGGCACCGCGACATTAAGTCCTTTTGCGACGGCGGCAGCGTTACGAATCAGCATTCAATAACGCTGGATTACTGATTTTTGTTCGAGTCTGGTATCGAAACTATGTGGAAAACACTGCATCAACTGGCGATCCCACCACGGCTGTATCAAATCTGTGGCTGGTTTATACCGTGGCTGGCAATTGCCAGTGTGGTCGTGCTTACCGTCGGCTGGATCTGGGGATTCGGCTTTGCTCCGGCTGATTATCAGCAGGGAAATAGCTACCGCATTATCTACCTGCATGTGCCTGCGGCGATCTGGTCGATGGGCATTTATGCATCAATGGCAGTGGCAGCGTTTATTGGCCTTGTCTGGCAGATGAAAATGGCCAACCTGGCGGTGGCGGCGATGGCCCCCATTGGTGCCGTGTTTACCTTTATTGCCCTGGTTACCGGCTCTGCATGGGGAAAACCGATGTGGGGCACCTGGTGGGTATGGGATGCACGTCTGACTTCTGAACTGGTGCTGCTGTTTTTGTATGTGGGTGTGATTGCCCTGTGGCACGCCTTCGACGACCGCCGTCTGGCGGGCCGTGCGGCAGGTATCCTGGTGCTGATTGGCGTGGTGAATCTGCCGATTATTCATTACTCCGTGGAGTGGTGGAACACCCTGCATCAGGGATCAACGCGGATGCAGCAAAGTATCGATCCGGCGATGCGTTCGCCGCTGCGCTGGTCGATTTTTGGCTTCCTGCTCCTGTCTGCCACGCTGACGCTGATGCGGATGCGTAATTTGATTTTGCTGATGGAAAAACGCCGTCCGTGGGTGAGTGAACTGATACTGAAAAGAGGCCGTAAATGACCCCTGCATTTGCTTCCTGGAATGAATTTTTCGCAATGGGCGGTTACGCCTTTTTTGTCTGGCTGGCGGTGGTGATGACCGTTATTCCGCTGGTGGTTTTGGTCGTGCACTCGGTGATGCAACATCGCGCAATTCTGCGTGGCGTGGCGCAACAGCGGGCGCGTGAGGCGCGTTTACGTGCTGCGCAACAGCAGGAGGCTGCATGAATATTCGCCGTAAAAACCGCTTGTGGATTGCCTGTGCCGTGTTGGCAGGGCTGGCGCTGACTATCGGTCTGGTGCTATATGCGCTGCGCTCGAATATCGATCTCTTTTATACGCCGGGGGAAATTCTCTACGGCAAGCGTGAAACTCAGCAAATGCCGGAAGTCGGTCAGCGTCTGCGCGTTGGCGGGATGGTGATGCCGGGTAGTGTGCAGCGCGATCCCAATTCGCTGAAAGTGACCTTCACCATTTACGATGCTGAAGGCTCAGTGGATGTCTCTTACGAAGGCATTTTGCCGGATCTGTTCCGTGAAGGGCAGGGCGTTGTGGTGCAGGGCGAACTGGAAAAAGGCAATCATATCCTCGCGAAAGAAGTGCTGGCGAAACACGATGAAAACTATACGCCGCCAGAAGTTGAGAAAGCGATGGAAGCTAACCACCGTCGCCCGGCGAGTGTTTATAAGGACCCAGCATCATGATGCCAGAAATTGGTAACGGACTGCTGTGCCTGGCGCTGGGAATTGCGCTGCTGCTGTCCGTGTATCCGCTATGGGGCGTGGCGCGCGGAGATGCGCGCATGATGGCGTCTTCCCGCTTGTTTGCCTGGCTGCTGTTTATGTCTGTGGCTGGCGCATTTCTGGTGCTGGTCAATGCTTTCGTGGTCAACGACTTCACCGTCACCTATGTTGCCAGCAACTCCAATACCCAGCTTCCGGTGTGGTATCGCGTGGCGGCTACCTGGGGCGCGCATGAAGGCTCGCTACTGCTGTGGGTGCTGCTGATGAGCGGCTGGACCTTTGCGGTGGCGATTTTTAGTCAGCGTATTCCGCTGGATATTGTGGCCCGTGTACTGGCGATAATGGGGATGGTCAGTGTCGGCTTTTTGCTGTTCATTCTCTTTACCTCTAACCCGTTCTCTCGCACGTTGCCGAACTTCCCGATTGAAGGTCGCGATCTTAACCCGCTATTGCAGGATCCGGGGCTGATCTTCCATCCGCCTCTGCTTTATATGGGGTACGTGGGTTTCTCGGTGGCGTTTGCTTTTGCCATTGCTTCTTTGCTGAGCGGGCGTCTGGACAGCACTTATGCGCGTTTTACTCGTCCGTGGACGCTGGCAGCGTGGATCTTCCTGACGCTCGGCATCGTGCTCGGTTCCGCATGGGCCTATTACGAACTCGGCTGGGGTGGCTGGTGGTTCTGGGATCCGGTAGAAAACGCCTCGTTTATGCCGTGGCTGGTGGGGACTGCGCTGATGCACTCACTGGCGGTCACTGAACAACGCGCCAGCTTCAAAGCGTGGACATTACTGCTGGCAATCAGTGCCTTCTCGTTGTGTCTGTTGGGGACTTTCCTCGTGCGTTCCGGCGTGCTGGTATCGGTACACGCGTTTGCGTCTGATCCGGCGCGCGGTATGTTTATCCTCGCCTTTATGGTGCTGGTGATTGGCGGTTCGCTGCTGCTGTTTGCCGCGCGTGGACACAAAGTTCGCTCACGCGTAAACAATGCGCTGTGGTCGCGGGAATCTTTGCTGTTAGCGAACAATGTTTTGCTGGTCGCTGCGATGCTGGTGGTGTTGCTGGGGACGCTGCTGCCGTTGGTGCATAAGCAACTGGGACTGGGCAGTATTTCGATTGGCGAACCGTTCTTCAACACCATGTTTACCTGGCTGATGGTGCCGTTTGCGCTACTGCTTGGTGTCGGTCCTCTGGTGCGCTGGGGGCGGGATCGCCCGCGTAAGATCCGCAATTTATTGATTATCGCCTTCATCTCTACGCTGGTGCTGTCGCTGCTGTTGCCGTGGCTGTTCGAAAGCAAAGTTGTGGCGATGACGGTGCTCGGCCTGGCAATGGCCTGCTGGATTGCGGTGCTGGCAATTGCGGAAGCTGCGCTACGTATTTCACGCGGCACGAAAACCACCTTCAGTTATTGGGGGATGGTGGCGGCTCACCTTGGGCTGGCAGTGACAATTGTTGGCATTGCCTTTAGCCAGAACTATAGCGTTGAGCGTGATGTGCGCATGAAGTCCGGCGATAGCGTCGATATTCATGAATATCGCTTCACCTTCCGTGATGTCAAAGAGGTGACTGGCCCGAACTGGCGTGGCGGTGTGGCGACTATCGGCGTAACGCGCGATGGCAAGCCGGAAACGGTGCTGTATGCGGAAAAACGTTATTACAACACTGCCGGGTCGATGATGACCGAAGCGGCAATTGACGGCGGCATCACGCGTGACCTGTACGCGGCCCTCGGTGAAGAGCTGGAAAACGGCGCGTGGGCCGTGCGTCTTTACTACAAACCATTTGTTCGCTGGATTTGGGCGGGCGGGCTGATGATGGCGTTGGGCGGACTGCTGTGTCTGTTTGATCCTCGCTATCGTAAGCGCGTGAGTCCGCAAAAAACTGCGCCGGAGGCCGTATGAAGCGCAAAGTATTGTTAATTCCGTTGATTATCTTCCTGGCGATTGCCGCGGCGCTGCTGTGGCAGCTGGCGCGTAATGCCGAAGGGGATGATCCGACCAATCTGGAATCGGCGCTCATTGGCAAGCCTGTGCCGAAGTTTCGTCTCGAATCACTGGACAATCCGGGGCAGTTTTATCAGGCGGATGTGCTGACTCAGGGCAAACCAGTACTGCTTAACGTCTGGGCGACCTGGTGTCCGACCTGCCGTGCGGAACATCAATATCTGAATCAGCTTTCTGCGCAGGGCATCCGCGTGGTCGGCATGAACTATAAAGACGATCGCCAGAAGGCAATCAGCTGGCTGAAAGAGCTGGGCAATCCTTACGCGCTAAGCCTGTTTGATGGCGATGGCATGTTAGGGCTGGATCTCGGTGTCTATGGCGCGCCAGAAACGTTTCTTATTGACGGCAACGGCATCATTCGCTATCGCCATGCGGGCGATCTGAATCCTCGCGTCTGGGAAGAAGAGATCAAGCCGCTGTGGGAGAAATACAGTAAGGAGGCCGCACAATGAGGTTTTTATTGGGCGTGCTGATGCTGATGATCTCCGGCTCAGCGCTGGCGACCATCGATGTGTTGCAGTTTAAAGATGAAGCACAGGAACAACAGTTCCGTCAGCTCACTGAAGAACTGCGCTGCCCGAAATGCCAGAACAACAGCATTGCCGATTCCAACTCGATGATTGCCACCGACCTGCGTCAGAAAGTGTATGAACTGATGCAGGAAGGTAAAAGTAAAAAAGAGATTGTCGATTATATGGTGGCGCGTTACGGCAACTTCGTCACTTACGATCCGCCGTTAACGCCGCTGACCGTGCTGCTGTGGGTGCTGCCAGTAGTGGCTATTGGCATTGGCGGTTGGGTCATATACGCCCGCTCGCGGCGTCGGGTACGCGTGGTGCCGGAAGCGTTTCCTGAACAAAGCGTGCCGGAAGGTAAGCGTGCCGGATATGTTGTTTATCTGCCGGGTATTGTGGTGGCGTTAATTGTGGCTGGCGTCAGCTACTACCAGACTGGCAATTATCAGCAGGTGAAAATCTGGCAGCAGGCCACGGCACAGGCTCCGGCGTTGCTGGACAGGGCGCTGGATCCGAAAGCCGATCCGCTCAACGAAGAAGAGATGTCGCGTCTTGCGCTGGGGATGCGTACTCAACTGCAAAAAAATCCGGGAGATATAGAAGGCTGGATTATGTTGGGCCGCGTTGGCATGGCGCTGGGTAACGCCAGTATCGCCACCGATGCATACGCCACTGCGTATCGCCTCGATCCGAAAAACAGTGATGCTGCACTGGGATACGCTGAAGCGTTGACTCGTTCATCTGATCCCAACGACAACCGCCTCGGCGGTGAACTGCTACGTCAGCTGGTGAGAACGGACCATAGCAATATCCGTGTGCTAAGCATGTATGCGTTTAATGCCTTTGAGCAGCAGCGATTTGGCGAAGCCGTTGCCGCGTGGGAGATGATGTTGAAACTCTTACCTGCCAACGATACTCGCCGTGCGGTGATTGAACGTAGTATCGCGCAGGCGATGCAACATTTGTCGCCGCAGGAGAGTAAATAAAAAGAGGCCCGATGGTGATGCCATCGGGCTAGACTGTTGACAAAGTGCGCTTAGTTTATGCCGGATGCGGCGTGAACGCCTTATCCGGCCTACAAAATTGTGTAAATTCAATAAATTGATCGATCCACGTAGGCCTGATAAGCGTAGCGCATCAGGCAGTTTTGCGTTTGTCATAAATCTCAGCCCGATGATAAATCCATCGGGCTATTTTTATTGTGCCCCGCGTTGTTGCAGGAACAGAATGGTGGCCGCCACGCGTGAGCGGACATTGAGTTTACGCAGCAGATTGCGAATATGTACTTTTACTGTCTGCTCGGAAATATTCAACACCGAGGCAATCTGTTTATTTGACAGCCCCTGTGCCAGCTCGTGCAGAACATCCAGCTCGCGCTCCGTCAGCACGCTGAAGGGATCTTCTTCCGCGCCAAACATTTCACGTTCACGTAAGTACTGATTGACGCGTTCGCTAAAGACTTTGCTGCCTTTCGCTCCGGCACGAATCGCTTCCAGCAATACTTCCGGGTCGCTGTCTTTCAACAGATAACCGTCTGCGCCTGCGTCTATCAGCGCAAAGACATCGCTGGAGGCATCGGATACGGTCAGGATAATAATTTGCGCGGTAACGCCATCCCTGCGCAAGGCATTGAGAGTATCCAGGCCACTCATACCTTTCATATTGAGATCCAGCAAGATCACGTCGATATCCAGTCTATTCGCCAGATCGATAGCGCTCGCGCCGTCGCCCGCTTCGGCGACCACTTCAAAGCCAGGATCAAGCTCCAGTAACTGACGAACACCGCGTCGCATAAGTGGATGATCATCCACAATCATCACCTGAAAAGGCGTTGCTTCAGGCATAGTAGTCTCCTGAGGTTTTATTAGAATCATTATGTTTGAGCGTAGCGTTGGTAACGCTACCAGGCGCGTGAATGTTACCCCATTTTATGTATGGACATGTAGTGAAAACTACAACCTTGTCGTTCGCTTTGGCATCATTTTCATTATAAAGACGGAATTTTGCATCAGCTTCTCATCAAGAAAAACAACTAAAAAATCAATCACAATACTTGTGCATTTCTTTAAACAGTTTTTAAAAACTGACTCCGGGTATGGAGCTATGGGTATTTTCTGTACCCAATGCTTTTAACAGCAATTAATTTCATAGGATGAAAGCTCAATGCATCAATCTGGTTCTGTTTCTCTTTGTCGTTCCGCAATATCTGTTCTGGTGGCTACAGCGTTATATTCACCCATAGCATTGGCATCAACTGTTGAGTATGGTGAGACAGTTGATGGTGTTGTCCTGGAAAAAGATATCCAGCTGGTTTATGGGACCGCCAATAATACGAAAATCAATCCTGGCGGAGAACAGCATATAAAAGAATTTGGTGTAAGTAATAATACTGAAATTAACGGAGGGTATCAGTACATTGAAATGAATGGCGCCGCAGAATACTCAGTATTAAATGACGGTTATCAAATTGTTCAAATGGGTGGCGCGGCAAACCAGACTACGCTCAATAATGGTGTGCTACAGGTTTATGGCGCAGCGAATGATACCACGATTAAAGGCGGGCGCTTAATCGTTGAAAAAGATGGGGGGGGCCGTCTTTGTCGCTATCGAAAAGGGAGGACTACTGGAGGTTAAAGAGGGGGGATTTGCATTTGCGGTAGATCAGAAAGCAGGCGGTGCTATTAAAACAACCACGCGGGCCATGGAGGTATTCGGAACAAACCGTCTCGGTCAGTTCGATATCAAGAATGGTATTGCTAATAATATGTTGTTGGAAAACGGCGGAAGTTTGCGAGTTGAAGAAAATGACTTCGCTTATAATACCACTGTAGATAGTGGCGGCTTACTGGAGGTTATGGATGGCGGGACTGTAACTGGCGTTGATAAAAAAGCAGGCGGAAAATTAATTGTCTCAACGAATGCGCTGGAAGTGAGTGGTCCAAACAGTAAAGGCCAATTTAGTATAAAAGATGGTGTGTCAAAAAATTATGAACTGGATGATGGTTCCGGGCTCATTGTTATGGAGGACACGCAGGCCATTGATACTATCCTTGATAAGCATGCCACTATGCAATCGCTGGGAAAGGATACTGGTACGAAAGTGCAGGCAAATGCGGTATATGATCTCGGTCGATCATATCAGAATGGAAGTATCACGTATTCCTCAAAAGCCATCTCTGAAAATATGGTTATCAACAATGGCCGCGCTAACGTCTGGGCTGGCACAATGGTTAACGTTTCAGTCAGAGGGAATGATGGCATTCTTGAGGTCATGAAGCCGCAAATAAATTATGCACCCGCAATGTTGGTGGGTAAGGTAGTGGTTTCTGAGGGCGCTTCTTTTAGAACGCATGGTGCCGTGGATACCAGCAAAGCGGACGTTTCGCTCGAAAATAGCGTATGGACCATCATTGCCGATATCACTACGACGAACCAAAACACCCTCCTCAACTTAGCCAACCTTGCGATGTCTGACGCAAATGTGATTATGATGGATGAGCCAGTGACTCGTTCATCAGTGACGGCAAGTGCGGAAAATTTCATTACGTTGACCACCAATACCCTGTCGGGAAACGGCAATTTTTATATGCGTACCGATATGGCTAATCATCAGAGCGATCAGCTCAACGTCACCGGTCAGGCAACAGGTGATTTCAAAATATTCGTGACGGACACCGGTGCCAGCCCGGCAGCAGGAGATAGCCTTACACTGGTAACAACGGGCGGCGGTGATGCTGCATTTACGTTGGGCAATGCCGGAGGCGTTGTTGATATCGGTACGTATGAATATACCTTGCTGGATAATGGCAACCATAGCTGGAGTCTGGCAGAGAATCGCGCGCAAATTACCCCTTCAACCACTGATGTGCTGAATATGGCGGCCGCACAACCGCTGGTATTTGATGCAGAACTGGACACCGTGCGTGAGCGTCTTGGTAGCGTAAAAGGCGTTAGTTACGATACGGCGATGTGGAGTTCGGCAATTAACACCCGCAACAACGTGACCACTGATGCGGGAGCTGGTTTTGAGCAAACATTGACGGGCCTGACGCTCGGTATCGATAGCCGTTTCTCCCGTGAAGAAAGCAGTACAATTCGCGGCTTGATCTTTGGTTACTCTCATTCTGATATTGGTTTTGATCGCGGCGGCAAAGGTAATATCGATAGCTATACCCTGGGGGCTTATGCCGGTTGGGAGCATCAGAACGGTGCCTATGTTGATGGGGTGGTGAAAGTTGACCGTTTTGCCAACACCATCCATGGCAAGATGAGTAATGGGGCAACAGCGTTTGGCGATTACAATAGTAACGGCGCGGGTGCTCATGTTGAGAGCGGGTTCCGTTGGGTTGACGGATTGTGGAGTGTTAGACCCTATCTGGCCTTTACCGGCTTTACCACAGATGGTCAGGACTACACGTTATCAAACGGCATGCGCGCGGATGTGGGAAATACCCGGATATTACGCGCTGAAGCGGGAACGGCGGTAAGCTATCACATGGACCTGCAAAACGGTACGACGCTGGAACCCTGGCTGAAAGCGGCCGTGCGTCAGGAATACGCCGATTCTAACCAGGTGAAAGTTAATGACGATGGCAAATTTAATAATGATGTGGCTGGAACCAGTGGCGTTTATCAGGCTGGTATAAGGTCATCGTTTACCCCGACGTTAAGCGGTCATTTGTCAGTCAGCTATGGCAATGGCGCAGGGGTAGAATCGCCGTGGAATACTCAGGCGGGTGTGGTCTGGACGTTCTGATAACAGAAAATAAACAGGCTGTGATGTGTCACGGTCTGTTTATCGAATTAATTGCAGATATAAAAAAACCAACCGTAAGGGTTGGTTTTTTCTTGGGATTTTTGGTCGGCACGAGAGGATTTGAACCTCCGACCCCCGACACCCCATGACGGTGCGCTACCAGGCTGCGCTACGTGCCGACTCGTGGCTGCTAATACTACCGTTTTCCACACCGATTGCAAGTAAGATATTTCGCTAACTGATTTATAATTAATCAGTTAGCGATAAAACGCTTCTCGTCTGTCAGCACTTGCAATAACAAACTTAACTGTGGTTTTTCATCTTTCACTCTTTCACCACGTAAGTTGTAAGTGCGGTATTTACCGTTATTGTTCAGTACCAGCGTCTTTTTCGGGGTGGTAATTGCCAGCGTATCGTTATCCGCTGCGGTAACCCAGTAATGACGGCGTTGAGGGTTGAACAAATCCTGACCTTGCGAATATTCGCTGGCAGGTGTGCTGACATGTAGCAGGCGTTGCATCAGCGTCGTCATCAGATCGGTATGATCAGTCAGAGCATTAATACGCTGCGCCGGCGTGCCTGGCCAGTGAATCACTAATGGCACCTGCAGATGACCGTGGGACCAGTCAAAGGTTTCTTCCTCTTCGCTCAGTGGAATACCCCGACCGGCAGTGATAATCACCACCGTATTGTCCAGTTTGCCAGAATCACGCAGTGCATTGAGCACGCGGTTGATCTGGTCATCGACATTGCCTGCCGCCCGGCTATATTTCCGTGCAAATGCCTGCTGATTGCTGTCGTCAATGTTAGTACCATTGAAAGAAACCCACGAGAACCAGCGGTTATCTTCTTGTGCGTAGCGTCCCAGCCAGTTGATCCACTGCGTGGCGGTCTGCTCGTCGGATTGGGTGCGTACGCTCGGCATCGAGAAATCTGACAACAATGCCTGGCGATACAGCGGGCTGGTAAAGCCATCTGATGAGAATAACCCCAGCTGATAGCCTTGCTGATTAAGCGCAGTAATTAATGCCGCAGGCGTACGGGTCGACAGAATGCCGTCCATATAGCTCGGCGAGATGCCATAGAACAGGCCAAAGATGCCGTTGTCTGTAGTGTTGCCGGAGCTCATATGGCGCGTGAACGAAATATTTTGCTCAGCAAAACCTGCCAGCGCAGGCATCTGCTTCTCGAAGCGTGAGTAGTTCAGGCCATCGACAGTAATCAACAGCACATTCTGCCCGGTGCCCATATCGCGATAGCGCAGTTCGCTTAACGGATACTGAACGGAAACGGCGTCTGGATTACCTTGCTCAATAAGACGGCGTTGATACTCCTGCGCATCAAGCAGACCATGCTTCTCAAGAAAACGTCGCGCCGTCATCGGGTACGAAAGCGGCAGGTTAGCGCGCTGCATGGTGATCGGGCGATAGAAGTTGGCATCGGCCCAGATATACACCACATGCGAGGCGATAAAGGCGATAAATAAGAATGCGGCCAGCGGGCGCGCGAAGCGTCGACGACGCGTCAGGCTGCGCAGCTTTTGCCAGCTCCACGTCGCAAACACCAGTTCAAGCAATAAAATAACCGGCACGCTGATGAACATCAGCTGCCAGTCGCGCGCCATCTCATTTTCGTCTGGGTTGATAACCAGTTGCCAGACGATGGGATTAAGATGGAGATGGAAACGAGTAAAGACTTCGCTATCGATCAGTAATAGCGTCATTCCCGCCGTTGCCAGAATGACGGACAAAAACCTCATCAGCCTCTGGGAGCCGACGATAAAGGTCAGCGGGAAGAGGATCAGCAAGTAGGTGGCGAACACCAGGAAGCTGAAATGGCCGATAATGCTTACGTAGGAATAAATGCGACCAGCAAGCGTTGTCGGCCAGTCGGCGATAAACAGGTAACGGCTGCCAATGACGAGCGAAAGCAGAATATTGAACAGTGCAAACCAGTGCCCCCAACTGACCATCTGGGAGACTTTTTCACGGTAGCGCTGACGATGAGTTACCATAACCTGTTATCTGTTTCCCTTAGTGCGCTTTGTCTTCGTTGATAGAGGACTGTAAGGCGCGGGCAAAAGAGTTGGCAATTGCCTGGCGTTGGGCCGGGGCAATGCTGGTGTTGATAAGGTTAGTGACCATGTTGCCTAACACCATCAGGGAAAGGTCGGTCGGAGCCTTATGTTTTTCCAGTACGTTGAGCAGCTCTGCGAGCAATTGTTCAACCTGTTCATCACTGTAGCGGGAAATTTGTGGCATAAATCGAAATCAGTTAGTTGATGAAAGGGCAACATATTACCGTAGCAACGGTTTTTTTTCTGCTTTTTTATGCGTTAAATCATTCTCGTTACGCTGCCTTCTGTAAAATGACCGCCATCTTTTATTGCGTCGCTTAACCGGCGGTGGTTGAATACCGCCCGGTCTTAAAGGAGAGTTTATCATGAGTCTGGATATCAACCAGATTGCTCTGCACCAGCTTATCAAGCGTGATGAGCAGAACCTTGAGCTGGTGTTGCGCGATTCATTGCTGGAACCGACAGAAACCGTCGTTGAGATGGTGGCAGAACTGCATCGGGTCTATAGCGCCAAAAATAAAGCTTACGGCTTGTTTAGCGAAGAGAGTGAACTGGCGCAGACGCTGCGCTTACAGCGTCAGGGCGAAGAGGACTTCCTGGCATTTAGCCGCGCGGCAACCGGCCGCCTGCGTGACGAATTAGCGAAATATCCTTTTGCTGACGGTGGATTCGTGCTGTTTTGCCACTATCGCTATCTGGCGGTGGAGTATTTGCTGGTGGCAGTTCTGAGCAACCTGAGCAGTATGCGCGTTAACGAAAATCTCGACATCAACCCAACCCATTATCTTGATATCAATCATGCGGATATTGTTGCGCGTATCGATTTAACCGAATGGGAAACCAATCCAGAGTCCACCCGCTATCTCACTTTCCTGAAAGGGCGAGTAGGGCGCAAAGTGGCGGATTTCTTTATGGATTTCCTCGGGGCCAGCGAAGGGTTAAACGCGAAAGCGCAAAACCGTGGGCTGTTGCAAGCGGTTGATGATTTCACTGCCGAAGCACAACTGGATAAAGCAGAGCGACAGAACGTGCGCCAGCAGGTTTATAGCTACTGTAATGAGCAGCTGCAGGCAGGCGAAGAGATCGAACTGAAATCGCTGTCGAAAGAGCTGGCAGGCGTAAGCGAAGTGAGCTTCACGGAGTTTGCGGCTGAAAAAGGCTACGAACTGGAAGAGAGCTTCCCGGCAGACCGTAGCACACTGCGTCAGTTGACGAAGTTTGCCGGTAGCGGCGGTGGCTTGACTATTAACTTTGATGCGATGCTGTTAGGTGAACGCATCTTCTGGGATCCAGCAACCGATACCTTGACCATTAAAGGCACGCCGCCGAATTTGCGCGACCAATTGCAGCGCCGGACGTCTGGCGGCAATTAATCGGTTTTGTGTTCTGAATGCCAGATGCGGCGTGAACGCCTTATCTGGCCTGCAAAAAATAGCAATACCGTAATCAGGCATAATCTGCAGATACAAAAAACCCCGCCGGAGCGGGGTTTTTTACAACTTATTCAGCAATTAAGCGCGAACGAAGTCGATGTGCTGCAGCTTCGGTTTGTACGGGTGACGCTGTACGTCCTGAGCTTTAACTTTGATTTCTTTACCGTCAACAACGATGGTCAGAACTTCGCTGTAGAATTCAGCTTTAGCTTGCATGTTCATGACTTTGTCGTGATCCAGCTCGATAGCCAGCGGCGCTTCTTTGCCACCGTAGATGATTGCCGGGAACTTGTTAGCGGCACGCAGGCGGCGGCTCGCACCCTTACCCTGCTCTTTACGTACTTCTGCGTTGATAGTAAACATTTCTTTCTCTCTTAAATTAATCCTGCTACAGGCGACCCAGCAACAGGTAAGTGATCTGCTTTGCGTATGCAAAAGCGGGCGAGATTCTATACTCAATCGCCTTATACATCAATCAAAACTACCATTAACCGCGTAATTCGTGCGCCAGACGAAAACGACCTTCGTAATCGAACACTTTTTCACGCACCTGCCAGTACTGGCCTTTCATGCGGGCGACGACAAAATCCGGGTGTCGCAATAAGGCTTGCTGGGCGAGGATATCGGCGGCGGTGATCCAGCGCAGCGGGATGCCCGGTGTGCGCGTATGCGGGCGGATAAAAAGCTGCTCGAAGGCGGTACGCTGGGCAGGTGTTTGCAGACGGAAACGCTCACTCACATCCGCGCCGTCTTCATCGTAATAGGTGATTTTCAACCATTCGCCTTTCTCGTCGTGCCCATGTTGCAAAGACATGCCGCTACAGCGTAATACCAGCGCGTCTTTCAGTCGTAGCGCCGCTTTTAACATATCGTCCGGATCAACCAGTACGGTGTCACATTCGCGGCAGCGGCGGGCGGCAATATCGTTTTCCGCGTTACATTGCGGGCAATTTTTAAAACGGAAACGGAAGTCACATTGTTCGCGATGACCGTCGTCATCTTCAAACCATCCCTGACAGCGACGACCAAAGTGTTCAATCAATGTCCCGTCGGCGGTCGTTTTCCCCCAAAAGGTGTTGGCAAAACCGCAGGCAGGGCAGAAAACCTGTACCGGAACGTTGTCACTTTTGCCTTTTGGTGTACCAACTTCCGGCGCGTAGAGATCGTGAGGATTACCCGCATAATCAAGAATTAAGCAATCAGTCTTGCCCGGAGCGAGACGCAGACCGCGCCCGACAATTTGTTGGTAAAGACTCACTGATTCGGTAGGGCGCAGAATGGCGATAAGATCGACGTGCGGGGCGTCAAATCCGGTGGTCAGTACCGCGACGTTGACCAGATAGCGAAAACGCTGGGCTTTAAAATTTTCAATTAACACATCGCGCTCAGCGCCGGGGGTGTCGCCAGTAATCAGTGCTGCATCTTCGGCAGGCAGTAATCCCACAATCTCTTTTGCGTGTTCAACCGTCGCGGCAAAAATCATCACCCCTTTGCGCGTTGCAGCAAACTCCATAATCTGGCTGATGATGTGCGGGGTAATACGTTGTTGTTTTTTCAGCTCACGGTTGAGATCGGCTTCGCTGAACAGCCCGTTACTCTGTGCCTGCAAGCGGCTGAAATCGTATTGCACTACTGGCATATCCAGTCGTTCTGGCGGCGTCAGATAGCCGTGTTTAATCATATAACGCAGCGGCAGCTCATAAATGCAGTCACGGAAAAGGGCTTTCTCATCGCCGCGTACCATGCCGTGATAATGAAACTGGTAGATCCAGCCTTTGCCCAATCGAAAAGGCGTGGCAGTCAGCCCCAGCAGGCGTAAGTGGGGATTCACTTTTGTCAGGTGAGTGAGGATTTGCTGATACTGGCTCTCTTCATCGTCACCAATACGGTGACATTCATCGACAATCAACAGCGAAAATTCACCCTGAAAGGCATCAAGATTACGGGCGACAGACTGCACGCTGCCAAATACCACTTTACCGTGGCTCTCTTTGCGCTTTAGCCCGGCGGCAAAAATATCGGCTTCCAGCCCCAGCGCCTGATACTTTGCATGGTTTTGCGCCACCAGTTCTTTAACGTGTGCCAGCACCAGCACGCGACCACGAGCCAGCCGTGCCAGTTCCGCTATCACCAGGCTTTTACCTGCGCCGGTGGGCAGCACGATAACGGCAGGGGTTTTATGACGACGAAAATGGTTGAGCGTGGCATCCACGGCTTCTTGCTGATATGGGCGAAGTGTAAAAATCATGGTCTCGCGTAGGTAGATTATTCTGCTAATAGTATGCCATGGATCTTTTTCCCTTGAGGGATGTTATTAGACCGCTATACTGGGCAGACAACAGTTCAGATTTTCGGGTCAATGCCCGACCTCCGTTTTTACAGGCAAAATCACACACATGCGACTTGATAAATTTATCGCACAGCAACTCGGCGTTAGCCGTGCTATTGCCGGGCGTGAAATCCGCGGCAATCGTGTCACCGTCGATGGCGAAATCGTCCGTAATGCAGCGTTCAAACTGCTTCCTGAACATGATGTCGCTTACGATGGCAACCCGCTGGCGCAGCAACACGGTCCACGTTACTTCATGCTCAATAAGCCTCAGGGCTATGTTTGCTCCACGGACGACCCTGATCACCCAACGGTGCTCTATTTTCTTGATGAACCGGTAGCGTGGAAACTGCATGCGGCGGGGCGGTTGGATATTGATACCACCGGTCTGGTGCTGATGACTGATGATGGTCAGTGGTCGCACCGCATTACTTCTCCGCGCCATCATTGCGAGAAGACCTATCTGGTGACACTGGAATCACCTGTAGCTGACGATACGGCAGAGCAATTTGCTAAAGGCGTGCAGCTGCATAACGAAAAAGATCTCACTAAGCCTGCGGTGCTGGAAGTGATTACCCCAACGCAGGTTCGTCTGACCATCAGCGAAGGGCGTTATCATCAGGTGAAACGCATGTTCGCCGCCGTGGGTAACCACGTGGTTGAGCTGCATCGTGAACGTATTGGCGGTATTACGCTGGATGCTGATTTAGCCCCCGGTGAATATCGTCCGTTAACTGAAGAAGAAATTGCCAGCGTCGTCTAACTTTTCAATGACTTTCAGGAGCCCGTTGTGACCACCCGACAGCATTCGTCGTTTGCTATTGTTTTTATCCTTGGCCTGCTGGCCATGTTGATGCCGCTGTCGATTGATATGTATCTGCCCGCGCTACCGGTAATTTCAGCGCAGTTTGGCGTACCGGCGGGCAGTACGCAGATGACCCTCAGTACTTATATTCTGGGCTTTGCGTTGGGGCAGTTAATCTACGGGCCGATGGCAGACAGCTTCGGGCGTAAGCCGGTGGTGCTCGGCGGTACGCTGGTGTTTGCCGCCGCCGCGGTGGCGTGTGCGTTGGCAAACACCATCGATCAGCTGATTGTGATGCGTTTCTTCCACGGGCTGGCTGCGGCTGCGGCCAGCGTGGTCATTAACGCCCTGATGCGCGATATTTACCCGAAAGAAGAGTTCTCGCGGATGATGTCGTTTGTCATGCTGGTGACAACCATTGCACCGCTGATGGCACCGATAGTTGGCGGCTGGGTGCTGGTGTGGCTGAGCTGGCATTACATCTTCTGGATCCTGGCATTAGCGGCGATTCTGGCTTCGGCAATGATTTTCTTCCTGATTAAAGAAACCTTACCACCGGAGCGTCGTCAGCCATTTCACATTCGTACCACTATTGGTAACTTTGCGGCGCTGTTCCGCCATAAACGTGTCCTGAGCTACATGCTTGCCAGTGGTTTCAGCTTTGCCGGGATGTTCTCATTCTTAAGCGCCGGACCGTTTGTTTATATTGAAATTAACCACGTCGCGCCGGAAAACTTTGGTTATTACTTTGCGCTAAACATTGTTTTTCTGTTCGTGATGACCATCTTTAACAGCCGCTTCGTCCGCCGCATTGGCGCGTTAAATATGTTCCGCTCGGGGTTGTGGATACAATTTATTATGGCAGCGTGGATGGTCATCAGTGCGCTGCTGGGGCTGGGATTTTGGTCGCTGGTGGTTGGCGTTGCGGCGTTTGTGGGCTGCGTGTCGATGGTGTCATCCAATGCGATGGCGGTCATTCTTGATGAGTTTCCCCATATGGCGGGAACGGCATCTTCGCTGGCAGGAACCTTCCGTTTTGGCATAGGGGCAATTGTTGGCGCATTGCTTTCTCTTGCGACCTTTAACTCTGCATGGCCGATGATTTGGTCAATTGCATTCTGCGCAACCAGCTCCATTCTCTTCTGTCTGTACGCCAGTCGGCCGAAAAAACGGTGATCTATTGCACAACGAGGAAGCTAAAAGGCTTCCTTTGTTGATGCATGTCAACCACAAATCTATCATTCCCCCGATATATGTTTATTTTATGTAAAATCAATTTATGTAAAAAGTCACATCATTGTAGTTAAAAAGGTTGAGTTAGATCGCAGAAACGGGTACATATAGCCCCGCAAACGTGACCACGCCCGCAGATATTACTTAAATCAGAGCCATAGAGGCCACGCAGGCGAGGCATCAATCTTTACGATCTGTATAAAGACGGATTGTTGATGATGTGTTAAAATTGATGTAAACAAATTGTGAAGTGAATGTGCTTCCGGGGAAAATAAGTGACTTCATTACAACTCTCAATCGTCCATCGACTGCCGCAGAACTATCGCTGGTCTGCTGGTTTCGCAGGTTCGAAGGTTGAACCGATTCCGCAAAATGGACCGTGCGGTGACAACAGCCTGGTGGCGCTTAAATTGCTTAGCCCGGATGGTGATAATGCATGGTCGGTGATGTATAAACTAAGCCAGGCGTTAAGCGACATCGAAGTTCCATGTTCGGTGCTGGAGTGTGAAGGTGAGCCGTGCCTGTTTGTAAATCGCCAGGACGAGTTTGCTGCAACATGCCGATTGAAAAATTTTGGTGTGGCAATTGCCGAACCCTTTTCAAACTACAATCCTTTTTAAGCGTCAGCTCAACGCCAGTAGCTGACGCGTATACTCCTGCTGCGGTGTGGCAAACACGCGCGCGCACGGTCCTTGTTCCACTACTTCCCCTTGTCGCAGTATGATAACCTGATGACATAACGCGCGGACAACGTGCAAATCGTGGCTGATAAACAAATAGGCCAGTTGATGCTTTTGTTGCAATGATTTCAATAGCGTCAATATTTGCGCCTGTACCGTTTTGTCGAGTGATGATGTCGGTTCATCAAGTATGATCAGCGAGGGCTTAAGAATTAATGCCCTGGCAATCGCAATACGTTGTCGCTGACCACCAGAGAACTCCGCCGGATAACGGTGGCGTGTTTCAGGATCTAATCCCACTTCATGCATCACGGCTATCACTTGTTGTTCGCGTTGTGCGGCAGAAAGCGTCGGCTGGTGAACCCGTAAGCCTTCCTCAATAATCTGCAAAACGTTGAGTCGTGGGTTGAGCGAGGAGTTTGGATCCTGAAATACCACCTGAATGCGATGACGAATAGGTAACAGCTGGCGGCGATTTAAATTTTGCAGTGGCTGACCGTCAAAGATGATGCTGCCCTGAGAATTAATCAGTCGCAGCAGCGCCAGTCCCGTCGTACTTTTCCCGGAACCGGACTCGCCCACTAAACCCAGTGTTTCACCCGCTCGTAGCGTAAAACTGATGTTTTTCACCACCACATTATGATCCACAATGCGCTTCAAAATCCCTTTGCGAATGGGGAAGGCAACCTGAAGCTGTTCAACATCCAGCAACGTTGAGGCAGGTTCTGGCAACGGCACTGGATCGCCTGACGGTTCACTGTTGAGTAGCTTTTGTGTGTAAGGATGAGTGGGTGATGCAAATAGCGTAGCGGCGTAATTTTGCTCGACACAGCGACCGTTTTGCATTACCGCCACGCGGTGGGCCAGTTTTCTGACAATGCTGAGGTTATGAGTAATAAACAGCATGCCCATATTCAGCTCGCCTTGCAGTTCGCGCAACAGCTGTAAAATCTGCGCCTGGACAGAGACGTCCAGTGCGGTGGTCGGTTCATCGGCAATTAATAATTCCGGTCGCGTTAACAGCGCCATCGCAATCATCACCCGCTGCCGTTCGCCGCCGGAGAGCTGATGCGGATAATCTGTCAGCCGTTTTGCCGCCTGGCGGATACCAACGCGATCAAGGCAGTTAAGAATTTCGCCACGAGCCGCTTCCCGACGCATCCCGCGGTGGAGTGAAAGCACTTCATAAAGCTGTTTTTCCAGGGTATGCAATGGATTTAACGACACCATCGGTTCCTGAAAAATCATGGCGATCTTATTACCGCGTACACCGCGCAACGTTTGATCGCTGGCGTGAAGCAGCGATTCGCCATGAAAACGAATATCGCCGGAGAGATATTCAACCGGCGGGGAAGGGAGCAGGCGTAAAATTGACAGCGCGGTAACGCTTTTGCCTGAACCTGACTCACCCACCAGCGCCAGCGTTTCGCCAGCCTCAATCTGTAGTGAAACATCATTGACTACTGTACGTACGGTTTGCTGATGGCGAAAACCCACCGACAAATTTTCAATCGCTAACAGAGTTTGCGTCATGCTACACCGCCTTATTAGGATCAAATGCGTCGCGGACGGCTTCACCAATAAAGATCAGCAAAGACAATAATATCGCCACCGACAAGAAGGCGGTGATCCCAAGCCACGGGGCCTGAAGGTTATTTTTCCCTTGTAACAGCAGTTCACCGAGTGACGGTGAACCGAGCGGTAGACCGAAGCCGAGGAAATCGAGCGAGGTCAGGGTGGTTATCGAACTACATAAAATAAACGGTAAAAAGGTGAGGGTCGCGACCATGGCATTAGGCAACATATGACGCAGGATGATACTGCGATCGCTGACGCCAAGCGCCTGTGCCGCACGAATGTAGTCGAAATTACGAGTACGTAAAAACTCCGCCCGCACCACGCCGACCAGACTCATCCAGCCAAACAAGACAGTAATTGCCAGCAGCCACCAGAAGTTAGGCTGTACGACGCTGGAAAGTAAAATAATCAAAAACAGCGTCGGCATCCCCGACCATACTTCAATAAAGCGTTGTCCCCAGAGATCGACTTTACCGCCGTAATAGCCTTGTAGCGCCCCCGCCAGCACGCCCATCACGCTGGAACAGAGAGTCAGCATCAGGCCAAACAGAACCGAGATCCGCGTGCCATAGAGAATGCGTGCCAGCACATCGCCGCCGTTGGCATCCGTTCCCAGCCAGTTTTGCCGGGAGGGTGGAGAAGGGAAGGGCTTATCGGTAGCAAAGTTGATACTGGTAGCACCAAAGCGAATCGGTGCCCACAGTACCCAGCCGTTATTTTCCAGCCGTTGTTTCAGCCACGGGTCCTGATAATCAGCCTGACTTGCCAGCGGGCCGCCAAAATCGCTTTCGCTGTAGTTTTTCAATAACGGGAAATACCAACTGCCGTCATAACGCACCAGCAACGGTTTATCGTTGGCGATAAGTTCAGAACACAAACTCAAACCAAACAAGACGAGGAAAATCCATAACGACCAGTAGCCGCGACGGTTATGACGAAAACGCGCCCAACGGGCCTGATTGACGGGGCTGAGTCGCGACATTAACGTCCCTCAAAATCAATACGCGGATCAACCAGCGTATAGCTGATATCACTGACAATATTCAGCAGCAGGCCAATCAGGGTGAAAATATACAAGGTACCAAACATTACAGGATAATCGCGCGAGACGGTCGCTTCGTAGCCCAGTAAGCCCAGACCATTGAGTGAAAACATCACCTCAATCAGCAGCGAGCCGGTAAAAAACATGCTGATAAACGTCGCCGGAAAACCGGCAATCACCAGCAGCATGGCGTTGCGGAACACATGTTTCCAGAGAATATTTTTTTCACTTACCCCTTTCGCACGCGCGGTCACCACGTATTGCTTGCGCACTTCATCAAGGAATGAGTTTTTTGTCAGCATGGTCAGCGCCGCAAAGCCACCAATCACTGTCGCCAGCACCGGCAGCGTGATATGCCACAGATAATCGGTGATTTTCTGATACCACGGCAGCGAATCAAAGTTAGCGGAAACCAGGCCGCGTAGAGGGAACAGGTCGAAATAGCTGCCGCCCGCGAAGAAGACAATCAGCAGGATGGCAAACAAAAAGGCCGGAATGGCGTAGCCGATGATGATAAATGCGCTACTCCAGACGTCAAAGCGGCTCCCATTATAAACAGCTTTGCGAATGCCTAACGGAATCGACACCAGATAGATAATCAGCGTGCTCCACAATCCGAGGGTGATGGAAACCGGCAGACTGTCTTTAATCAGCGTCAGCACCGAGGCGCTGCGAAACAGGCTATCGCCAAAATCAAAGCGGATGTAGTCCCAGAGCATTTTGAAGTAACGTTCGTGGATCGGCTTATCAAAACCGTAGCGATGAGTGATCTCAGCGATCACTTCTGGATCTAATCCGCGTCCGCCACGGTAATTACTGTCGCTGATATTGCCGACACCCGTTTGCGCATGGCTGGCACGAACACCTTCACCGCCTGCGCCGGGTAATACTCCGGCATTACCAAACTCAATGGCGGCGATGGCCTGGTCGACCGGACCGCCAGGCGCAATTTGCACGATGAAAAAGTTGATGGTGATAATCGCCCATAATGTTGGGATCACCAGCAACAGACGGCGAATCAGGTAAGCGCCCATCTACTCTCCCTGTTTGCTGGCGGACGGCAGTTTGGCCGCTTTATTGACGTCATACCACCAGGTATCGATACCGAGGCTATAGATGGGGCGCACGGCCGGCTGGGAGAATTTATCCCACCAGGCGAGACGGTCTTCCGCCATGTACCACATTGGCAGCATGTAATAATTCCACGTTAATACGCGATCCAGTGCTCGCCCCAACGGCAGTAATTTTTCTTTATTTCCCTGCGCGGCAATAATTTGGTTGATCAGCGAGTCGATAACCGGGCTTTGCACGCCGGGGGCATTATAAGTGGAATTGATATATTCCGATGACCAGGAAATCTGTAAATCGGAACTGGGCCACGGCATCGCCCGCCATACGCGCGGCATCATGTCATAGTCGCGACTGCGCATGCGGTTAGTGATTTGCGAGTTATCCACCTTGCGAATGTCCATGTTGATACCCAGCCGTTGCAGGCTGTGCTGGAACGGCAATACCCACTGACTATTGCTGCTTGCGGGAAGCAATAATTCAAAGCTGAGTGGCTGACCCGTTGTGGCATTAACGCGTTGCTGACCCTTCAGCACCCAGCCCGCTTCGTTGAGAAGTTTGTCGGCTTTTAACAGGTTGTCACGATCGTAGCCATCGCCTTTGGATACCGGCGGCTGGTAGATTTGTGTGAAGACTTCTGACGGTAGATCTTTTTTCATTGGTGCCAGAAGCACCAGCTCCGCGGCGTCGGGGTAATTTCTGGCCGCGTATTCGGTATTCTGAAAATAACTGTTCGTGCGACTCCAGGCATTGTAAAACAACGCCTTGTTCATCCATTCAAAGTCAAAGGCGAGAGTGATAGCTTCCCGGACCCGGCGATCGCTGAATACCGGACGTTGGATATTAAACGCCAGCCAACGCGTATCCTGGGCTGATTCGTTCTTTTGCTCATCTTTGATGATGTATTTTTTATCGAAATTTTTACCGGTATAACGCGTGGCCCAGTTTTTGGCGTCGTTTTCCATACGCAAATCAAAGGCACCTGCTTTAAACGCTTCAAAGGCGACATTATCATCGAGGTAATAATCGTAGCGAATGGTGTCGAAATTCCAGCGTCCACGGTTTACCGGTAAGTTTGCTGCCCAGTAATCTTTCACACGGGAATAGACAATATTTTGCCCCATTTTCCAGGACGTAACGCGGTACGGACCACTGGCAAGCGGAGGCGTGGCGAGCGGGTCGCTAAGTTTGTGATCCTTCCAGTACTTTTCTGGAAATACCGGCAGCGAAAACAGACTCAGCATATCTTCTTTGCCGGGTTTAGCTAACTCAATGCGCACGGTTAACGGTGCAATGGCTTTGACGGTGGTGCCTTTGTAGACCAGACGAAATTGCGGCACGCCTTCGGTCATAAATTTTTGAAAAGTAAACTCTACATCGCGGGCAGTAATGGGCGAACCATCATGAAAACGGGCGCGCGGATTAATAGCGACCTCCACCCAGGAATAATCGTCAGCATAGCGTGCGCTTTCAGCAATCAGCGGGTAATAACTGCCTGGTTCGTCATCGGAAGTCGTAAATAGCGTGTCGTACAGCTGCTCGGTGCGTGCGCCCGGGTTGCCGCGCAGTGCATAGCGGTTGAAATTATCGAAGGTGCCGAGGGCTGACAACGTTATCTGCCCACCTTTTGGCGCGGCGGGGTTCACATAATCAAAATGGTTGAAATTAAACGCGTACCGGGGTTCGCCCAGCACGGCAAAGGCATAGCTTTCCTTGATAGCCTGCGCCTGCACACCAAAGGTGAACAGAGCGATAAACAGCAGCAGTATGCGCACAATCATCTGCAACGGATTTCCTTTTACTCATCATTAGCCGCAATCCGGCATGCTTTCACTATGAATAATAAGGGACGTAAGCACACCTTACCACTGCGGCGTATACGGTTTCTTTAGCCAGCGAACAAAATCGTCCAGCGGTAACGGGCGGCTAATCCAGTAGCCTTGCATGAAATTAACGCCGCGTTCGCTTAGCCATCGCGCCTGTTCCGGCGTTTCGACCCCTTCAGCAACCGTCAGCATATTGAGGCGTTTCGCCAGCGTCAGCACCGCGTCAAGTACGGGGGAAGTGATCGTTTCCGTACCGATGGCGTTGATAAATCCACGGTCAATTTTCAGATAATCGAGCGTAAAACGCTCAAGATAGATAAGCGCGCTGTGCCCGGTGCCGAAGTCATCAATAGCAATTTCTACGCCGACCGAGTGCAGCCAGGCGAAGAGTTGTGTGGCTTCTTGCTCTTTCAACATATCGCGCTCGGTAATTTCCAGCACAATCTGGAAATGGTGTGCGGGCAGGGAAGTGAGCAGTTTCTGGATATCTGCTTTAAAGCTTTCGCTGTGCAGATGGTCCGGCGCAATGTTAATACCAAATTTGACGCCTACCGGCAGCACTTTTTCTAATTCTGCGGCATCGCGGGCAATTAACTCAAACAGGTGCTGAGTCAGCGGCACAATCATCTTTTGCGATTCGGCAAAGTTAATGAAGGCATCCGGGGGAATTTCTCCCGCGACAGGATGCCGCCAGCGTAGCAGTACTTCCAGGCCCGTTACTCGCAAAGCTTGTGTATCCACCACCGGTTGATACGCCACGTAAAATTGTTCGCGCTTGATGGCGGTCATGATTTCTCTGCCGGGGCGCATACGTACGCTCATCAGGTAATAGCAGAGCAGGCCAACGACAGTTCCACTCATGCCGCCCAGTAAAAATGCGTACCACACATCGTTCCATGTCCAGTCATCTGCATAAAGCCGAACGGTCAGAGGAATGCCCGCAATTTTAGTTTCACGGACTGGCATGTCGGTTAATTCGTTAACGTTCATCAAACGTGAAGAAAAGGTAGATAGCGCAGTATTGCCAATAATGAGGGCGACGCCATCGTAATCTTCCTGCCGTGAACTATAAAAGAGTGAAGGCGTCAGGTTGAGATTCAGAGCGGCAAAGACGCCGCTATTTTTCAGCAAAGGGTTGCGATACCAGATGACGATTGCGGGTTTGTTCGGCACCATCGGCGTGCCGGGTAAGATCGCCATATCGACGTTTTTATTAATGTCGAGCGCCGGAATCAATTCATTGAGTGGAATGTCCATCTCACCGGTCGCAGATGAACAGAATGTTTTTTTATCTTTCACCAGCACAAACGTTCGGACATTCATGCTAAACGCTGCGCGGGCGGTCAGTTCGGGGTTAGCTTGCTGGCAGGTATCTAAGGTCAGCGGCTGGAGCCGGTCAGTAGTGGATTTCAGGTCGGCAAAATAGGTATCGAGATACTTTTGTACGTCGGTAATCAGTGTGTCGTATTTGACTTCGTGCTTATGCCAGGCCACTAAAAACTGAAGGCAACTCACCAGTATCGCAATCATTACGCCTGCAACAATGCAGGTAAGCAGGAGCTTACGTCCAAAATTGGGAGCGCGTATGAACATGATTCCGTTAATTTCCTGAAATTACGACAACATTTAAAAGATAACAATGACCGGACTATAGCCTGGATCAAGACGCGGAAACATCATTTTCTCTGATGAATGAAAACAAAAAAGCACTGCCTAAGCAGTGCTTTCAGTTAACTCGTCAGGATAGCCAAGGGATTGCATCCAAACGGTTTATTAGCTGCGGCTGAGAACCCGGCGTGCTTCGTTGTAACGCTTCTTCCAGTACGGTTCATTCATGCTGGAAATAATAACACCACTGCTGGTGGAAGCATGGACAAACTGATTGTTGCCGATATAAATACCGACATGGCGTCCCGTTGAACCGGCACGGAACAGAACTAAATCACCCGTACGCAAATTACTGCGGGAAACAGATTTACCCATTTCCTGCTGTTCGTAAGTCGAACGCGGAAGTTCTAAGCCAAATTGCTCACGGAATGTACGCTGTACGAAACCAGAACAATCGATACCTTTTTTAGTGCTGCCGCCCAGACGATAACGTACGCCTTTCCAGTCAGCATACTGATCCATAATTCGCGATTTTACGTCGACATTACGAACCAGGTTTTCAAATTCATCCTGAGAAGCTTGCAGTGATGATGTTTCACTACCCACTGCACGTGTCTCAGGATGCATATTCTTTGCGGTGTTATTTGCACTACATGCAGAAAGCAGAACCGCTACTGCAATCGCGGGAATCCCGCGCAAGATATATCTCAAAATCGGTTGAGATTTGACCATGTTGTTTGTTTTCCCTTGAAGTCCTTAACGACAAATATCGTTATAAAAAAATGCCAAGCGACACGAGACTAATTACCTGGGCATGTTGAAACAATTCCTTAAGGCCAAATCTGTGGACTAACGCACAAAATTATATGCTGTGAGGATAATCTACCGCCGAGGCAAAACGAGTTCGAGATTACCCGATTGGTGCGGTCTTGGCGAGCGGTTTTACATGATTTTTTATAAGAAAAAGTGATACAGAAAGTTAATAAGCGGGGTTGGTCAATTAAAGTACAATTGAGTGAAACGCATGCAATCCATTCATTTACTTAGAGAATGATTTTTGCGTTCGATAGATGAAAGCACGGTGCGCATCATCAGGATTATCCTCACTATAAAAATAACCCTGATGATGTTAATTACTGTGAGTTATTTGTTTTGGAAATGTTTGTTTTTTCCTGGTAGTGATTTGTCAAAAAAGGTGATTAATCGATCACTTAATGGCGTCAGCAACACCCAGGGCAAACCGATCAATATCACGGTCATCGAACCGACAATGATGTCAGTAAACCAGTGTGCGCCAATCATTACTCTGGGAAATGCAAAAACCACAAAAATAATAAGGGCGATAAGGCCTGCAACTTTGCCGAAATAACGCCACATGAATGCCGAAAAAATAAGCAGCATCATGCCGTGATCGCCGGGAAAGCTATCTCGTGAGGCATCTTTCGTGGGAACAGAGAGCAGTTCGCTGACGCGGTTAATATCGGTAAAAGTCAATGTTGGGCTGGCCCGTTTTACAGGAATTAATGCCTGACCCAGCTGGTTTAATACCACTGCAGTTAATAGCATGACCAGACCAATAATCACGATACGTCGTCTGCCAGGGGCGTTTTCTTTCAGCCAGAAACTCAGCATCAACATACCCATCGCCAGCAGTGAACAACCGTCGAAGGCGCGATTGTTGGTCAATGCAACCAGCCACAAAAAGGCCTTACTTTCGACCAGTTTCTGATTAAAGAAATAAAAAATATCCGCATCAATCGGCAACCAGAATCCATGATTAACGGGGATATACCAGGAAAGAAACAGCGCGAGGCCGACAATATTCAACAACACTATTTGCGGCAAATTTTTAATCATATTTTCTCTAATTATCTTACTGAAAAACGCAGGCAACCTTACGCGGTAGTCGCTAAACGAAGCTTCAACAGCGCGCTCTGCAAGGCATTCCAGTCAGCTTCGCTGCTGGAAATCAGCTCAATACGGCTGTCCGGTGGCGCAACGTTTTGCGTTTCAATGTGCAGGTCATCGCCCTGACGGTTGATTCGCACCAGCCCTTCGGGAATACGCAGCACGCCTTTGACGCGTTCCACCGGTGCAAGTCGCGCCCATTCCAGAATGCCAATGGTGTCGAATACCGTATCAGCGTCGAATATCCAGCCGCAGGCCTGATATCCTTGCCCGCTGTTCAGACTGCGACGCCAGCGTTGATGCTCTGGCAGGCTTAACGCTGCTAACCCTTTTTTCACGACATGCTGATGAGAATGCGCGGCGCTGGCGGGCAACTCGGCTAAATTGCGACGCGGCAAATCCAGAAGATGACCGTCAACTTTCCCATGCTCACTGTGAATTAATTGTCGATCGCCACCATTTTGCTGCCACCAACGCTGTAGCGCTTGCTCACTTTCGGGCGTCGTACGGTCGGATTTATTGGCGACAATGATGTCTGCGGCAGCCAGCTGGTCACGGAAGTTTTCATTGCTGGCGCTTTTTTCGTCCAGCAGCAAGCGCGGATCGAGAATGCACAAGGTGGCGCGCAGATCTATCCACGGTTCATAGACTGGTGCGGTTAACAGATCGAGGATCTGTTTCGGATGGCCCAGCCCGGTCGGCTCTATCAACAAGCGGTCTGGTTTTCCCTGACGCAGTAAGGTATTCAACCCTACCTGCATGGGTAAACCATTAACGCAGCACATGCAGCCGCCGGGGATCTCTTTCAGCAATGCGCCGCTATCGGCGAGCAAAGCACCATCAATTCCGACTTCCCCAAATTCATTAACCAGTACCGCCCATTTTTCGTTGGGATCTTTATGGGCTAACAGATGAAGAATCGACGTGGTTTTCCCGCTGCCGAGAAAACCGGTGATGAGGTTGGTCCTGGTCACAACGGCTCCGCAATACTCTGGTAAGTTAACTGAGCGTTAATCCTGGCTAAAAAAGGCAGAAAAGAGAAGGGGAGAGCGGACGAAGGTGAGCTTCATCCGCTTTAACCGCAGAAATCGTTAAATTTTGAGGGTGTTTAATAGCGCCTGATGTGCGCCGAATTGTACGATTTGTTGCCAGGCTTGTTCGATGGCCTGCACAAAATGCGGGTTATCTGGCAGATCATCACCGAAAACTTCACGCAGGGAAAGCAGGGCGGTTACGCGTTGTTCACTGCTGCTGCCCGCAACAAGTTCGCGAATTTTATCGCTAAGCGGATCGCGAACATCAATGGCATTTCCGGCATCATCAACGCCGCTGACGTAACGCATCCAGCCTGCAACGCCTAATGCCAGCAACGACCAGTCCGTTTCGCGCCCCTGATGTATGCGAATACCTGCCAGCATGCGTTGCGGTAATTTCTGGCTGCCATCCATCGCGATTTGCCAGGTCTTATGTTTCAGCGCCGGATTAGCAAAACGTGCAATTAACTTATCCGCATATTGTGTTAAATCGACATCTTTAATTTGCAGTGTCGGCGCTTGCTCATCCAGCATTAATGTTCTGGCGGCATGGCGAAATGCGCGATCCTGCATGCAATCACTGATATGGGCGAATCCTGAGAGGTAACCCAGATAAGCGAGAAAAGAGTGGCTGCCATTAAGCATCCGCAGTTTCATCTCTTCCCATGGCAGGACATCATTCACCATTTGTACACCTGCGACTTCCCAGGCAGGACGCCCAGCGACGAAGTTATCTTCCACCACCCACTGGATAAACGGTTCGCAGCTAATCGCGCAGGGATCATTCACCCCCAGATGCTGGCTGATTTCCACCAGTGATTCGTCGGTTGCAGCCGGAACAATGCGGTCGACCATGGTTCCCGGAAAACTGACGTGCTCTTTTATCCACCCGGCGAGTTCTGGCGAACGTTTTTCTGCCATTCCCAGCACCGCGTTTTTCACCACATGACCATTGTCGGGAATATTGTCGCAGGAGAGCACGGTAAACGGTGTAAGGCCGCGCTCACGGCGGCGTTTCAGTGCTTCGACGAGAATACCCGGTGCGGAGTGAGGTTCTTCAGGGGTTTGTAGATCGTGAATAATCCGCGGATTACTGGTGTCGAGTGCACCGGTGGCCGGGTCAATACAATAGCCTTTTTCGGTAATCGTCAGGGAAACAATTGCCACCTGTGGCTCGCAAAATTTCTCAATAATTGCCGCTAAGGAATCCAGTTTTGCATTAAGGCATTCGTGAACGGCACCGACAATTATCACCTGATTGCCGTCCGCACCTTTCTCCAGCACGGTATATAAATGGTTCTGTGCGCGGAGCTGGCTCATCAGTTGATCACCGCTGAACAAGCTGATTTCACAGATCCCCCAGTCGCCGCCCTGGGCATTCAGCACACGATCGGTCAGTAACGCCTGATGAGCGCGGTGAAAGGCTCCAAAGCCAAAATGAACGATACGTGATTGCAACTGCTGGCGATCATAGCGTGGAGCGTGTACATGATGCGGGAGCGTAACGGAGGCGATTGTATTCATAGGAGTCACGTCTTAGTAACGATTAATTAACAACGACAGTGTAAAGTTATATGACAGCAATTGAAATTGGTCTGGATTGTTAATGCGATGAAGTGTGAGGGCGATCAATCAACGAGTGAAAATTGAGGGCGTAAGGTGTTCAGGAAGCGCAAAATAGAAGATTGGTATAATAAATTAAAAAAGGGACAGCCTGAGCTATCCCTTTTCTGCATGCGGCTGAAGTTAGTCAGCACGCCCCATATAACGGCGTTCTTCGATATGGATACGAATTTTTTCGCCCGGGCTTAAGTATTCTGGTACCTGAATCACCAGACCAGTGCTCAATGTCGCCGGTTTGTTACGGGCGCTGGCAGATGCCCCTTTGATGCCTGGTGCGGTTTCAACGATTTCCAGATCAACGGTCTGCGGCAGCTCAAGCGCCAGCAGTTGACCGTCCCAGGTCAGCACCTGCATGTCCGGCATGCCGCCCTCTGGCATAAACAGCAACTCTTCTTCAATCTGATCTTTGGTGAAGGTATACGGGGTATAGTCTTCTTTATCCATAAAGACATATTCGTTGCCATCGACATAGGAGAAGTCAACGTAACGGCGGGTCAGCGTCACGGTGTCAACGATATCATCACCTTTGAAACGCTCTTCTACTTTCAGCCCGGTACGGACATCAGAAAAACGCATTTTGTACAGCGTAGCGGCACCGCGGGCAGTGGGCGACTGAATATCAATATCCTTAACCAGCAGCAGTTTGCCGTTGTAATTCAGTACCATACCTTTTTTAATTTCGTTCGCTCTTGGCATCGAAAAATTCCTGTAGTCGAAAATGTCAAAAATATCGCGACAAAGTACTCGCGACGGGCCTTTCGGGCAAGTGGTATTCGCACTTTTGCTGGTGCAAAAAAGGTGGTACTGTGCGCGCTCATCAATCCGGTGGTTAACCTTAAGAGAACAACGTATGGAATGCCGTCCGGGTTGCGGGGCGTGTTGCACTGCCCCTTCAATTTCCAGCCCTATTCCCGGTATGCCAGATGGCAAGCCCGCCAATACGCCCTGCATTCAGCTTGATGAACAGCAACGCTGTAAAATTTTCACCTCGCCACTGCGACCGAAAGTCTGTGCAGGCTTACAAGCCAGCGCTGAAATGTGCGGTAACTCGCGTCAGCAGGCCATGACCTGGCTTATCGATCTGGAAATGCTGACCGCGCCTTAAACATCTTTAATCCGCAGTAAGCAAAACAGAGTGGCGATAATCATCACCATCGCAAACCAGAACACAGCGTGATAATTCCAGATCTCGGCGACGATGCCCGCCACTGATCCTGCGATGATCCAGCCCACGCGCGAAGTGTTGGTATAGAGCGTGGTGGCTGAACCCGCCTGACCGGGCATCAGATCCTGAAAATAGAGCATCCCGATGCCGCCCAGAATGCCAATAAAAATAGCATTTAGCAGCTGCAAGCCCAACAGAATGACAGGTGAATGCGCCATCAGCATTCCTGCGTAAAAACAGACGCCACCCACGGCAGCAACGCGCATTAAGAAACGCTTACCCAGACGTTTGGCGAAATATCCGGCAATCAACATCGTCGGGATTTCCAGCCCGGCGGCGGTCCCCATCATCACACCGGCCAGTTTCTCGGGAAGATGCAGTTCGTTGATAATAAATAGCGGCATGTTGATGATGTACAGGCTGTTCGAGCCCCACATCAATGTACAAATGACAAACAGCAGCAGCGTATCGCGACGGTTACGGCGCGGCGCTTCGATCGTGCCGGTCGCCAGCGGAAGCTCTTTTTGCATCGACGGTAAAAACAGCCACACCATCACACCGCAAACAATAAACGCTACCGCTGCGCTCAGATACATTACCGTAAAGCTGAAACCCATCGCTAAGGCATAAGCCAGCGGTGGGCCAATGACCCATGCCAGTGAAACCTGAGCGCGTAAAAAAGAGCTGAACATCACCGCCTCACGTCCGGTTTTGTCGGCATGTTCACGGGCAAGGGCAAACATTTGCGGGTTAGCGGTCGAGCCAAAGCTGCTAAGAAAGACGCCAACGAATAGCAAAACAAAGTAGTTGCGATTCCAGGCAAAAAGGGTGCAGGCCAGCACGCCTAACAGGCAGCAAAAGACAATCAGCGATTTGCGATCGCCGCGCTTATCAGAGCGCCCGGCGAGAAACTGACTTACCAGAATCCCAATGACAGCGCTGCCGGTAAAGAAGAATCCCACCATCGCCGGACGGGCATGTACTTCATCGGTAAGAAAAATACTGAGTGTCGGGGTTTGCAGAGCGCCCGCAATACCGGTGAGAAAGGCAACGATTAAAAACGCCGTCGAGGTCAGGTCAAACGATTTCGCGCTGGAGACTGCGGGGGAGTTATGCATGCTGGTCGATCACTGGAAGAGGAAGACGCGGAGTTTACGCTGCTTGTCAGAAAATAAACAGACAGCGAAATCAAAAGCGCCACGAATAGTCAAAATGCCATTTCACTGTTGCTGATTGGCTGCTGACGCTGCTGAAATGAAATTGCTGATAACGGATTTTCCCATCAGCAATTAGGAAAAATGGCAAAAAATTGTGCAGCACATCAAACTTTTGCTCATAACTTTACGGCTTTCCTTGCGTGCTGAAACAGAAGTATTATGCTTTCTTGAAACGTTTCAGCGCGATCTTGTCTTTAACCCTAAGCCAGGTTGGCGCTTTTTTTCTCATAGAGGCTGAATCGTTTCAATTCAGCAAGAGAGGAGAACTATGTTCCAGTTATCCGTACAGGACATCCATCCGGGCGAAAAGGCCGGAGACAAAGAAGAGGCGATTCGCCAGGTCGCTGCGGCGCTGGTGCAGGCCGGTAATGTAGCAGAAGGCTACGTCAATGGCATGCTGGCGCGCGAACAGCAAACCTCAACGTTCCTCGGCAATGGTATTGCTATTCCACACGGCACTACCGACACCCGCGATCAGGTGCTGAAAACCGGCGTTCAGGTATTTCAGTTCCCGGAAGGCGTCACCTGGGGTGACGGTCAGGTAGCGTACGTGGCAATCGGTATTGCTGCCAGCTCGGATGAACATCTGGGCCTGCTACGCCAGCTGACCCACGTACTGAGCGATGATTCCGTTGCTGAACAACTGAAGTCAGCAACAACAGCAGAAGAACTTCGCGCATTACTGATGGGCGAAAAGCAGAGTGAGCAGCTGAAGCTCGACAACGAAATGCTGACACTGGATATCGTCGCCAGCGATCTGCTGACTCTTCAGGCGCTGAACGCTGCGCGTCTGAAAGAGGCGGGGGCAGTTGACGCCACTTTCGTCACCAAAGCCATCAATGAACAACCGCTGAATCTCGGACAGGGTATCTGGCTGAGCGATAGCGCCGAAGGCAATCTGCGTAGCGCGATTGCGGTAAGCCGTGCGGCAAATGCTTTTGATGTGGACGGCGAAACGGCAGCCATGCTGGTGAGTGTGGCGATGAATGACGATCAGCCCATCGCGGTTCTTAAGCGTCTCGCTGATTTATTGCTCGACAATAAAGCTGACCGCTTGCTGAAAGCGGATGCGGCAACGTTGCTGGCGCTGCTGACCAGCGATGATGCGCCGACCGACGACGTGTTAAGCGCGGAGTTTGTGGTGCGCAATGAACACGGCCTGCATGCTCGTCCAGGTACCATGCTGGTCAATACCATTAAACAATTTAACAGTGATATTACCGTGACAAACCTTGATGGTACCGGCAAACCGGCAAACGGACGTAGTCTGATGAAAGTTGTGGCACTTGGCGTTAAGAAAGGTCATCGCCTACGCTTTACCGCCCAGGGTGCAGATGCTGAACAGGCGCTGAAAGCAATCGGCGACGCTATCGCTGCTGGTCTTGGGGAGGGCGCATAATGAGCAGACGTGTTGCTACTATCACCCTTAATCCGGCTTATGACCTTGTTGGTTTCTGCCCGGAAATTGAACGCGGCGAAGTGAACCTGGTGAAAACCACCGGTCTGCATGCGGCGGGTAAAGGCATCAACGTGGCCAAAGTATTAAAAGACCTGGGAATTGATGTCACCGTTGGCGGCTTCCTGGGTAAAGACAATCAGGATGGTTTTCAGCAACTGTTCAGCGAGCTGGGCATTGCCAACCGTTTCCAGGTTGTACAGGGGCGCACCCGAATTAACGTTAAGCTGACGGAAAAAGACGGCGAAGTGACCGACTTCAACTTCTCGGGTTTTGAAGTCACCCCCGCCGACTGGGAACGCTTTGTGACTGATTCTCTGAGCTGGCTCGGTCAGTTCGATATGGTCTGTGTCAGCGGAAGCTTACCGTCAGGCGTCAGCCCGGAAGCGTTCACCGACTGGATGACTCGCCTGCGTAGTCAGTGTCCTTGCATTATCTTTGATAGTAGCCGTGAAGCGTTAGTAGCAGGTTTGAAAGCGGCACCGTGGCTGGTGAAACCTAACCGCCGCGAGCTGGAAATCTGGGCAGGCCGTAAACTGCCTGAAATGAAAGATGTGATTGAAGCTGCACATGCGCTACGTGAACAAGGCATCGCGCATGTTGTTATTTCACTGGGTGCCGAAGGCGCGCTTTGGGTTAATGCCTCCGGCGAATGGATCGCCAAACCACCGTCAGTCGATGTCGTAAGCACCGTTGGCGCAGGGGATTCTATGGTTGGTGGCCTGATTTATGGCTTGCTGATGCGTGAATCCAGTGAACACACACTGCGTCTGGCGACAGCTGTTGCAGCCCTGGCGGTAAGTCAAAGCAATGTGGGTATTACCGATCGTCCGCAGTTGGCCGCAATGATGGCGCGCGTCGACTTACAACCTTTTAACTGACAGCAGGAGAGGCATAATGAAAACGCTGCTGATTATTGACGCTAATCTCGGTCAGGCACGCGCCTATATGGCGAAGACCCTGCTGGGCGCGGCGGCGCGAAAAGCAAAACTGGAAATCATCGACAATCCGAACGACGCTGAAATGGCGATTGTTCTCGGTGATTCCATCCCGAACGACAGCGCGCTGAACGGTAAAAATGTCTGGCTGGGCGATATTTCCCGGGCAGTTGCGCACCCTGAGCTGTTCCTGAGTGAAGCCAAAGGCCATGCGAAACCTTACACTGCGCCGGTCGCTGCGACAGCACCAGTTGCCGCCAGCGGTCCGAAACGCGTAGTTGCGGTGACTGCTTGCCCGACTGGCGTAGCACACACCTTTATGGCGGCTGAAGCCATTGAAACCGAAGCGAAAAAACGTGGCTGGTGGGTGAAAGTTGAAACCCGTGGTTCTGTTGGCGCGGGTAATGCAATCACTCCCGAAGAAGTCGCAGCAGCGGATCTGGTGATTGTGGCGGCAGATATCGAAGTGGATCTGGCGAAATTTGCTGGTAAACCGATGTATCGTACCTCTACCGGTCTGGCGCTGAAGAAAACCGCGCAGGAACTGGATAAAGCGGTTGCTGAAGCAACGCCGTATGAACCGGCGGGCAAAGCTCAAACGGCGACCACTGAAAGTAAGAAAGAGAGTGCAGGCGCATACCGTCACTTGCTGACGGGCGTTTCTTACATGCTGCCGATGGTCGTTGCAGGTGGTCTGTGTATCGCGCTTTCTTTTGCTTTTGGTATCGAAGCGTTTAAAGAGCCGGGTACGTTGGCTGCGGCGCTGATGCAGATTGGTGGTGGTTCAGCCTTTGCGCTGATGGTGCCGGTACTGGCAGGTTATATTGCCTTTTCCATTGCCGATCGTCCGGGCCTCACTCCGGGTCTGATTGGCGGTATGCTGGCGGTCAGCACCGGTTCTGGCTTCATTGGTGGTATTATTGCGGGCTTCCTGGCTGGTTACATTGCGAAGTTAATCAGTACGCAATTGAAACTGCCACAGAGTATGGAGGCGCTGAAACCGATCCTGATCATTCCGCTAATTTCCAGTCTGGTGGTCGGTCTGGCGATGATCTACCTGATCGGTAAACCAGTTGCTGGCATTCTCGAAGGGCTGACTCACTGGCTGCAGACCATGGGGACTGCGAATGCGGTTCTGCTGGGGGCGATCCTCGGTGGCATGATGTGTACTGACATGGGCGGTCCGGTAAACAAAGCAGCGTACGCATTCGGTGTGGGTCTGCTGAGTACTCAAACCTATGGCCCGATGGCGGCGATTATGGCGGCAGGTATGGTGCCACCGCTGGCAATGGGTCTGGCAACAATGGTGGCGCGTCGCAAATTCGACAAAGCGCAGCAGGAAGGTGGCAAAGCCGCTCTGGTATTGGGACTGTGCTTCATTTCGGAAGGTGCAATTCCGTTTGCTGCTCGTGATCCGATGCGTGTGCTGCCGTGCTGTATCGTGGGTGGGGCGCTGACTGGCGCAATCTCAATGGCGATTGGTGCGAAACTGATGGCACCGCACGGTGGTCTGTTTGTTCTGCTGATCCCTGGCGCTATTACGCCGGTATTGGGTTACCTGGTAGCAATTATTGCCGGTACGCTGGTGGCGGGTTTGGCCTATGCCTTCCTGAAACGTCCGGAAGTGGACGCAGTAGCGAAAGCAGCGTAATAAAAGGTGTGTTACAGGGCAGAAATTTCCTGTCCTGTAACATTTGATGAGCGCAAAGAGAATGACCGGTTTGTGAATGTAATTTTATGAATTTAAATGGTTTTATCTTTCAGTAGAAACTTCAAACGTTCATCAAACACTCAGGTTATTTCCTCAAGGGCAGATTATTTTCTGCCCTTTTTTATTGTTCTGTTCTGTGCATCCCGTCACAAATTCCTCGCTTTTGTAATTCAGGCATTTAATCGCATTTTGTGAGCCTGCTCAAATCTGCCCATTTTGCCTCTCTGGCGGTAATTTACTTTACGTAAAACATGCATACTATGAGCACATGTTTAAATATGAACACATGTTTAAACCGTCTTTGCAGTATCTATATTCTTGTGGATTGACAGGGTTGGTAATTTTTTACCAGAGGACGTGCTATGCGCGAAAAGGATTATGTCGTAATTATAGGTTCGGCGAATATTGATGTCGCCGGATATTCACATGAATCATTAAATTATGCGGATTCAAATCCAGGTAAAATAAAATTTACGCCTGGTGGAGTAGGGCGCAATATTGCACAAAACCTGGCGTTGCTGGGTAACAAAGCCTGGCTACTGAGCGCCGTAGGCAGTGATTTTTATGGTCAATCGCTGCTAACGCAAACCAATCAATCTGGCGTTTATGTCGATAAATGCCTGATTGTGCCGGGAGAAAATACGTCGAGTTATTTATCATTACTCGATAATACCGGTGAAATGCTGGTTGCTATAAATGACATGAATATTAGCAACGCTATTACAGCTGAATATCTCGCACAGCACGGTGAATTTATTCAGAGGGCAAAGGTCATTGTCGCGGACTGTAATATCAGTGAAGAGGCACTGGCATGGATTCTGGATAATGCCGCCAACGTACCCGTATTTGTCGATCCGGTTTCGGCATGGAAATGTGTCAAAGTGCGCGACCGTCTAAATCAGATCCACACTCTCAAGCCAAACCGCCTTGAAGCGGAAACCCTGAGTGGGATTGCGCTGTCAGGGCGTGAAGATGTGGCAAAAGTTGCTGCCTGGTTCCATCAACATGGCCTGAACCGACTGGTATTGAGCATGGGCGGCGACGGCGTTTATTACAGCGATATCAGCGGTGAAAGTGGCTGGTCTGCGCCGATCAAAACCAATGTTATTAATGTTACCGGAGCGGGCGATGTCATGATGGCGGGACTTGCTTCGTGTTGGGTAGACGGAATGCCGTTTGCCGAATCTGTTCGTTTCGCACAGGGATGTTCGTCAATGGCGCTCTCCTGTGAATACACCAATAACCCCGATTTATCGATTGCCAACGTTATATCGTTAGTGGAGAACGCAGAATGTCTGAATTAAAAATTTCCCCTGAATTATTACAAATTTCCCCGGAAGTGCAGGACGCTTTAAAAAACAAAAAACCGGTTGTGGCGCTGGAATCGACCATTATTTCTCACGGGATGCCGTTCCCACAAAATGCCCAGACCGCAATTGAAGTTGAAGAAACTATTCGTAAACAGGGCGCTGTACCTGCCACGATCGCCATTATTGGCGGCATGATGAAAGTGGGGTTAAGCAAAGAAGAAATTGAATTACTGGGTCGTGAAGGGCATAACGTGACCAAAGTTAGTCGTCGCGATTTACCTTTTGTTGTTGCCGCCGGAAAAAATGGCGCAACCACTGTGGCTTCAACGATGATTATTGCGGCGCTTGCCGGAATTAAAGTATTTGCCACCGGGGGAATTGGTGGTGTGCATCGCGGGGCGGAACATACCTTCGATATTTCTGCCGATTTGCAAGAACTGGCAAATACTAATGTCACCGTTGTTTGTGCCGGGGCGAAATCTATTCTCGATTTAGGATTAACCACTGAGTATTTAGAAACCTTCGGTGTGCCGTTAATTGGCTATCAGACTAAAGCGCTGCCTGCGTTTTTCTGCCGCACCAGCCCGTTTGACGTCAGCATTCGTCTCGACAGCGCCAGCGAAATTGCCCGTGCAATGGCGGTGAAATGGCAAAGCGGTCTGAACGGTGGCCTCGTGGTAGCGAACCCGATCCCGGAACAGTTTGCTATGCCGGAACACACTATCAATGCGGCGATCGATCAGGCGGTAGCTGAAGCTGAAGCTCAGGGAGTCATTGGTAAAGAAAGTACGCCATTCCTGCTGGCGCGCGTTGCTGAACTGACCGGCGGTGACAGCCTGAAATCCAACATCCAGCTGGTGTTCAACAACGCCATTCTGGCGAGCGAAATTGCCAAAGAATATCAGCGTCTCGCGGGTTAATTTCTGACGGGCAGAAAGCCGTCGCCCGTACTCATCAAGCATACCAAAACCTGGCGCTGACGCCGGGTTTACCGGCATGAAGGGAAAATCATTATGGATATAATGAGAAGTGTTGTGGGGATGGTGGTGTTACTGGCAATAGCATTTCTGTTGTCAGTGAATAAAAAGAGCATCAGTTTGCGCACGGTTGGAGCCGCACTGCTGCTGCAAATCGCTATTGGTGGCATCATGCTCTACTTCCCACCGGGAAAATGGGCAGTAGAACAGGCGGCATTAGGCGTTCATAAAGTGATGTCTTACAGTGATGCCGGTAGCGCCTTCATTTTTGGTTCGCTGGTTGGGCCGAAAATGGATGTCCTGTTTGACGGTGCGGGTTTTATCTTCGCCTTTCGCGTACTTCCGGCGATTATTTTCGTTACTGCGCTCATCAGTCTGCTGTACTACATTGGCGTGATGGGGCTGCTGATTCGCATCCTTGGCAGCATTTTCCAGAAAGCCCTCAACATCAGCAAAATCGAATCTTTTGTTGCGGTTACTACTATTTTCCTCGGGCAAAATGAGATCCCGGCGATCGTTAAACCGTTTATCGATCGCATGAATCGCAACGAGTTGTTTACCGCAATTTGTAGCGGGATGGCGTCCATTGCTGGTTCGATGATGATTGGTTATGCCGGAATGGGCGTACCAATTGACTACCTGTTAGCGGCATCGCTGATGGCGATCCCTGGCGGGATTTTGTTTGCACGTATTCTTAGCCCGGCAACCGAGCCTTCGCAGGTCACATTTGAAAATCTGTCGTTCAGCGAAACGCCGCCAAAAAGCTTTATCGAAGCGGCGGCGAGCGGTGCGATGACCGGGCTAAAAATCGCCGCTGGTGTGGCGACGGTGGTAATGGCGTTTGTCGCAATTATTGCGCTGATCAACGGCATTATCGGCGGAATTGGCGGCTGGTTTGGTTTCGCCAATGCCTCTCTGGAAAGTATTTTTGGCTATGTGCTGGCACCGCTGGCGTGGATCATGGGTGTGGACTGGAGTGATGCCAATCTTGCGGGTAGCCTGATTGGGCAGAAACTGGCGATTAACGAATTCGTCGCTTACCTGAGTTTCTCCCCATACCTGCAAACGGGCGGCACGCTGGAAGTGAAAACCATTGCGATTATCTCCTTTGCGCTTTGTGGTTTTGCTAACTTTGGTTCTATCGGTGTTGTCGTTGGCGCATTTTCGGCTATTTCGCCAAAACGCGCGCCGGAAATCGCCCAGCTTGGTTTACGGGCGCTGGCAGCAGCAACGCTTTCCAACCTGATGAGTGCGACTATTGCCGGGTTCTTTATTGGTCTGGCGTAATGCTCGATTTGTAGACCGGATAAAACGTATTAAGCGTTGCATCCGGCAATCGCGCTATTGAAAATAATTTTTACTGCATCATCCCGGAGAATTTATTCTCCGGGTCCATCTCCAGCGCCAGTCCTGACAACTGCTTTCTGTTTTTAATGAGATACCCTTTCTTGCTTTTAATTAATAAACCGTCGTGAATGAACTGCGCGAGAACATATAAAAGATGTCGATAAGAAACGCCTAAATACTCTGCCGCTTGCGTATGCTTTTCGTGATAAAGATCACCTTCCTGCGAGAGTAATATAAATGCTGCCAGGCGATTCACTAACGGAAATGATTGATTCTGAGTTAAAGAAACAATATTACGATAATTTTTATGACTTAAGGTGACGCAGAGTTTTCGTAAAAATAGCGTGTCGTTTAATAACAGCGGACGGTAATGTTTCATAGGGAGCGCAAGGCACCAACACTCTTCAATAGCCTGCACCGCACGCGGTTCATGGTCTTTATCGATTAACTCAATCTCGCCAATAAAACAGGGGGCGGCAAAGAAATCGATCAGCGACACGCGACCATTAGCTAGCGTGGCGTAAAGCCTGGCGCGGCCTCGCGTCAGGTAAAACAGCCAGGACGGCTGTTGCCCTTCCTGCACAATGTAGTCACGCGCTAAAAAATGAAACAGCCGCGTATCGGCTGAAACATCCGTTAAAAAGCAATCCTTAAACGCGGATTCACTCATCAATTGCTGCTTAAGATCATTATTGTGGATTTCTTTCACGATGTTTATCCGCTATGAGATTTCTCATATTTAGCATACGTACGCTGTTGTTAAGATTCAATCATCGGCCCGGTCGAATTTTCTTTGCTGTAGAAAAAATAACGCAACTGGAAACAGAGGAAATAAACAATGGAAAAGAGAAAAATTATTCTGGATTGTGATCCGGGTCATGATGATGCTATTGCTATAATGATGGCGGCGAAACATCCGGCAATAGATTTATTAGGCATCACTATTGTAGCGGGTAATCAGACGCTTGATAAAACATTAATTAATGGCCTGAATGTTTGCCAGAAACTGGAGATTAATGTTCCGGTTTATGCGGGGATGCCGCAGCCCATTATGCGTCAACAAATCGTTGCCGATAATATTCACGGTGAAACCGGACTGGATGGCCCGGTATTCGAGCCGCTGACCCGCCAGGCAGAAAGCACTCATGCGGTGAAATATATCATTGATACCCTGATGGCAAGCGATGGCGATATCACTCTGGTGCCGGTTGGTCCGCTTTCAAATATCGCGGTGGCAATGCGTATGCAACCCGCGATCCTGCCCAAAATCCGTGAAATTGTGCTAATGGGCGGCGCTTACGGTACAGGCAACTTCACGCCATCTGCCGAGTTCAACATCTTTGCCGACCCGGAAGCCGCACGCGTAGTGTTCACCTCCGGCGTTCCATTAGTGATGATGGGCCTCGATCTCACCAACCAGACCGTTTGCACCCCGGACGTGATTGCTCGGATGGAAAGGGCAGGCGGCCCCGCCGGAGAGCTGTTCAGCGACATCATGAACTTCACTCTCAAAACGCAGTTCGAAAACTACGGCCTTGCTGGCGGCCCGGTGCACGACGCCACCTGCATCGGTTATCTGATTAACCCTGATGACATTAAAACCCAGGAGATGTACGTCGAAGTGGACGTCAACAGTGGCCCTTGCTATGGGCGTACCGTCTGCGACGAGCTGGGCGTTCTTGGCAAGCCCGCCAATACCAAAGTCGGCATCACTATTGATACAGACTGGTTCTGGGGATTAGTCGAAGAGTGCGTGCGCGGCTACATCAAAACCCATTAAGTGTTGATAACAAGCCGGGCCGGTATCGCAAGATGCAGGCCTGGCTATTTCTGATGGGCAGAAAGCCGTCGCCCAATATGACATGAAGAGATAATCACTATGGATGTCATGAGAAGTGTTCTGGGAATGGTGGTATTGCTGACGATTGCGTTTTTACTGTCAGTAAACAAGAAGAAGATCAGCCTGCGTACCGTTGGCGCGGCGTTAGTGTTACAGGTCGTGATTGGCGGCATTATGCTTTGGTTACCGCCAGGGCGTTGGGTCGCTGAAAAAGTCGCTTTTGGCGTGCATAAAGTGATGGCGTACAGCGACGCGGGTAGCGCATTTATCTTCGGTTCTCTGGTCGGACCGAAAATGGATACCTTATTTGATGGTGCAGGATTTATCTTTGGTTTCAGGGTGTTACCGGCAATTATCTTCGTCACCGCGCTGGTGAGTATTCTCTACTACATCGGTGTGATGGGGATTTTAATTCGAATTCTCGGCGGTATCTTCCAGAAAGCATTAAATATCAGCAAGATCGAGTCATTCGTCGCGGTCACCACCATTTTCCTCGGGCAAAACGAAATTCCGGCAATCGTCAAACCCTTTATCGATCGTCTGAATCGCAATGAATTATTTACAGCGATTTGTAGTGGCATGGCCTCGATTGCTGGTTCGACAATGATTGGTTACGCCGCACTGGGCGTGCCTGTGGAATATCTGCTGGCGGCATCATTAATGGCGATCCCTGGCGGGATCTTGTTTGCCCGCCTGTTAAGCCCGGCAACGGAATCTTCGCAGGTTTCCTTTAATAACCTCTCTTTCACCGAAACACCGCCAAAAAGCATTATTGAAGCCGCTGCGACAGGGGCAATGACCGGGCTGAAAATCGCCGCAGGTGTGGCAACAGTGGTGATGGCATTTGTTGCAATAATTGCGTTGATTAACGGTATTATCGGCGGCGTTGGTGGCTGGTTTGGTTTTGAACATGCCTCGCTGGAGTCCATTTTAGGTTACCTGCTGGCTCCACTGGCGTGGGTGATGGGTGTGGACTGGAGTGATGCGAATCTTGCCGGGAGTTTGATTGGACAGAAACTGGCAATAAATGAATTTGTCGCTTATCTCAATTTCTCACCCTATCTGCAAACGGCTGGCACTCTCGATGCTAAAACTGTGGCGATTATTTCCTTCGCGTTGTGCGGTTTCGCTAACTTTGGTTCTATCGGGGTGGTGGTGGGGGCGTTTTCTGCGGTTGCGCCACACCGTGCGCCGGAAATCGCCCAGCTTGGTTTACGGGCGCTGGCGGCGGCGACGCTTTCCAACTTGATGAGTGCGACCATTGCCGGGTTCTTTATTGGTTTAGCTTGAGTGTCATTGCCTGATGCGCAAGCTTATCAGGCCTACATTTACTTGCTGAAATTGCCTGATTTGTAGGCCGGATAAGACGCGTTAAGCGTCGCATCCGGCAACATTGTTACACCATTGGCACTAATGAAAGCGCGTTATCGGCAGACAGGGTAGGGTTGTTTAAGCTGCCGCTGGCGCGCGAAATTGCCGCGCAGGCTACCGCAAAACGGGCGCTGTCGCGGAAACTGTATCCTTCAAGAAAGCTATATACCAGGCCCGCCATAAAACCATCGTCAGCACCAAAACTGTCTACTGTCGTATGCGCTGGCGCGGTCAGCAAAAATTGTTCTCCATCCTTTTCGCTGCAATAAACTGACTCATCGGGCAAATAAACAAACAGTTGCTGAACACCTTGCTGATGCAATGCATTCACTGCGGTATTACGGTCAGCATCGCTGGTGATCGCCTGTCCCCATAAAATTTCCAGCTCCGGTAAAGTGGGTTTCAGGGTGTGAATATGCGCCAGCCAGTGTTTGATTTTGCCCGCTTTGAATTCTGAAACGGTATCGACAAACACCGGGATTTCATCAGCGAGGGTAAAGACCCATTCCAGCGCCTCGGCTGTCAGGTTGCAATCAGCCAGTACCACGCCCGCATGACGAAGTAAATCGCGCGACCCGTTCAGTAGTTGCGGTGTCAACTGTTCCAGCAGATGGGTATCGTTAATCGCCAGCACGGTTTGATCGTCTCGATTGGCAATTGCCAGATACGTCGATGTGCTTTGACCATGCAAACGAACGCAGCCGGAGACATTCACGCCGGCACGGCGCGTTTCTTCCAGGAGCATTTCGCCATAAAAGTCATCGCCAATCACTGAAAGCAAATGGACGTCACGGCCTAACAGCGCCAGATTGTGGGCGATGTTGCGTCCCACGCCGCCCGCTGAGCAATGAATTGTACCGGGATGAGAAGCCGATTGCGGGTAACGGATATCCGCCATCCCGCGAATATCCATATTGATTGTCCCCACCACTACGCAGTATTCCTGCTCGGTGAGAATGTAACCTTTGCCTTTAATCCGGCCTTTGCGCATTAAATCCATAATATGCGCCGCAACGCGCGAACGGCTGATTTGCAGCATGTCCGCAATTTCGTTCTGCTGAATCAGCGGGTTACGCCGTAAAATTGCAAGGATCTCCTTTTCCCGGTTATTCATCTTCAGGCTACCGCTTTTTCAGTTTGTTGCGCTTTCAGCCAGGCGATCTCTTCTGCCCAGATATCCGGGTTGATGGTTTCGAGGATCAGCGGAATGCCGTCGAAACGGTCGTCCTGCATGATCCAGCGGAACGCATCATGACCGATATTGCCTTCACCGAGGCTATGATGGCGGTCAACGCGGCTGCCAAAGGTGCTTTTCGCATCGTTAAGGTGCATCCCGCGCAGATACTTAAAGCCGACAGTACGGGCAAAATCCGCGAATGTTTTCTCGCATTCGGCTGGAGTACGCAAATCATACCCGGCAGCGAAAGCATGGCAGGTATCAATGCAGACGCCGACGCGGGATTTATCTTCCACGCCGTCGATAATCGCCGCGAGATGTTCGAATTTAAACCCTAAGTTACTGCCCTGACCGGCGGTGTTTTCTATCACCGCTGTCACACCTTGAGTTTTATCCAGCGCAATGTTGATGGATTCGGCAATACGCGCAAGGCAATCCTCTTCTGAAATCTGCATCAGATGGCTGCCAGGGTGGAAGTTGAGCAAAGAAAGCCCCAGCTGTTCGCAACGCTGCATTTCATCTATAAAGGCATCGCGCGATTTTTCCAGAGCTTCAGTGACCGGATGTCCGAGGTTAATCAGATAACTGTCGTGGGGAAGAATTTGCGCCGATGTGTAGTGATATTTTTCACAGGCGGCTTTGAATTCATCGATGGTTTGCGTCGTGAGCGGTGCGGCACGCCACTGACGTTGGTTTTTGGTGAACAAGGCAAACGCGGTTGCGTCGATTTCGGCGGCGCGAATTGCGGCATTTGCCAGACCGCCAGCAGCACTAACGTGCGCTCCAATGTATTTCATGCGAGGACTCCTGTTAAACCCGCTGGAGGAAAACGGTAATGATAGCGGGTTAACAGGAGCAAGATGTAGTGGTTTATGCGATGACGCTTTGAATCACATAGTTAATCGCACCACCACCAACAATCAGCCAGGCAAACAGTACCAGTGCCATCAGCAGAGGTTTCGCCCCAGCTTTTTTCAGCGCGCTGACGTGAGTGGTCAGACCCAGCGCCGCCATCGCCATTGCCAGCAGGAAGGTATCCAGCGTTACCAGCATGTTCACCACGCTCTGCGGTAACAGGTGGAACGAGTTAAAGATGGCAACTACGATGAACAAGATGGCAAACCACGGAATAGTGATTTTGCTTTTCTCGCCGCTGTTCGCCCCAGACAGCTGTTTAACACGCGCCGCCAGCAGGATGAGGAACGGAGCCAGCATCATCACGCGCAGCATTTTGGAAATAACTGCTGCGTTTTCCGCATCCGGGCTGATGGCATGACCTGCCGCCACCACCTGCGCCACTTCGTGCACAGTAGAACCAATGTAGATACCGAAAGTTTCCGGACTAAACCATTGAGACATCAGCGGATATATCGCCGGGTAGAGGAAAATCGCGACGGTCCCGAAGATAACAACGGTTGCAACAGCCACGGTTACTTTACTGGCTTCCGCTTTCACTACCGGCTCAGTCGCCAGTACCGCGGCAGCACCACAGATACTGCTACCGGCACCGATCAACCAGCTGGTGTGCTTATCCAGACCAAACACTTTCTGCCCCAGGAAGCAAGCCAGCAGGAAGGTACTGGACAGCGTCAACACGTCAATGATGATCCCACTGATACCGACATCGGCAATTTGCGAGAACGTCAGACGGAAGCCATAAAGAATGATACCCAGACGTAATAAATATTGCTTGGCAAACAGCACACCACCGTCACAGCTTTTCCAGATGTGCGGATAGATGGTGTTGCCTAAAACCATCCCCAACAAGATTGCGAGGGTGAGGGCACTAAACCCGGCACCCGCAACCGCGGGAATGGAACCACCCCACAGGGCGACCCCGGTGATAACTGCACTCAGGGCTAACCCCGGAATAAAATGCCACAGTGTACGATGTTGTTTCTGTAAGGTGATATTCGTCATAACCCTCTCCTTTAACCGGGCATAAGGTTACGACTAACTGGTTTAAAAATAAAATTGATTATATATTTATAATTAATCTTTATAAGTGGTAAGCGACTATGCACATCACCCTCCGGCAGTTGGAAGTTTTTGCAGAAGTATTGAAAAGTGGATCAACCACCCAGGCGTCGGTGATGCTGGCGTTGTCGCAATCAGCAGTGAGCGCAGCCTTGACCGACCTGGAAGGGCAGCTTGGCGTGCAACTGTTTGATCGCGTGGGGAAAAGACTGGTTGTTAATGAACACGGGCGGCTGCTCTATCCGCGTGCGTTGGCATTGCTTGAACAGGCGGTTGAAATCGAACAACTGTTTCGCGAAGACAACGGCGCGATTCGTATCTATGCCAGTAGTACCATCGGTAACTACATTCTGCCTGCAGTTATCGCCCGTTATCGCCATGATTATCCGCAGTTGCCGATTGAACTTAGCGTTGGGAATAGCCAGGACGTGATGCAAGCGGTGCTGGATTTCCGCGTTGATATTGGCTTTATTGAAGGACCGTGCCACAGCACTGAAATCATTTCTGAACCGTGGCTGGAAGACGAGCTGGTGGTTTTCGCCGCGCCGACTTCGCCGTTGGCCCGTGGTCCGGTCACCTTAGAACAGCTGGCCGCTGCGCCGTGGATCCTGCGTGAACGCGGTTCCGGCACGCGGGAGATTGTCGATTATCTGTTGCTGTCACATTTACCGAAGTTTGAGATGGCGATGGAATTAGGTAACTCCGAGGCAATCAAACATGCGGTGCGTCATGGGTTGGGAATTAGTTGCCTGTCGCGACGTGTGATTGAAGATCAATTGCAGGCAGGCACATTAAGTGAAGTTGCGGTCCCTCTGCCGCGCCTGATGCGTACGTTGTGGCGTATACATCATCGGCAAAAACACCTTTCCAACGCGCTACGGCGCTTTCTGGACTATTGCGATCCCGCAAATGTGCCGCGTTAAGTTGCTGTACAAGAACATGCTGGTGCTGTGTCGATTTCGTGACGCAGCGCCTTCAGCATGCATTCGCCAGAAAAGAGATTGGCTGCTTTACTTATAATCCCTGGGCGATCATGAAGGTGTCTTATAACCGTGTATTTCTGCCGGAAGGATTGCCAATCGTCTGCTACAATCGCGCCTCATTTTTAAGATGGATAGCATTTTTGTATGGTTTCCGAAACTAAAACCACAGAAGCGCCGGGCTTACGCCGTGAATTAAAGGCGCGTCACCTGACGATGATTGCCATTGGCGGTTCCATCGGTACAGGTCTTTTTGTTGCCTCTGGCGCAACGATTTCTCAGGCAGGTCCGGGCGGGGCATTGCTCTCGTATATGCTGATTGGCCTGATGGTTTACTTCCTGATGACCAGTCTCGGTGAACTGGCTGCATATATGCCGGTTTCCGGTTCGTTTGCCACTTACGGTCAGAACTATGTTGAAGAAGGCTTTGGCTTCGCGCTGGGCTGGAACTACTGGTACAACTGGGCGGTGACTATCGCCGTTGACCTGGTTGCAGCTCAGCTGGTCATGAGCTGGTGGTTCCCGGATACACCGGGCTGGATCTGGAGTGCGTTGTTCCTCGGCGTTATCTTCCTGCTGAACTACATCTCAGTTCGTGGCTTTGGTGAAGCGGAATACTGGTTCTCACTGATCAAAGTCACGACAGTTATTGTCTTTATCATCGTTGGCGTGCTGATGATTATCGGTATCTTCAAAGGCGCGCAGCCTGCGGGCTGGAGCAACTGGACAATCGGCGAAGCGCCGTTTGCTGGTGGTTTTGCGGCGATGATCGGCGTAGCTATGATTGTCGGCTTCTCTTTCCAGGGAACCGAGCTGATCGGTATTGCTGCAGGCGAGTCCGAAGATCCGGCGAAAAACATTCCACGCGCGGTACGTCAGGTGTTCTGGCGAATCCTGTTGTTCTATGTGTTCGCGATCCTGATTATCAGCCTGATTATTCCGTACACCGATCCGAGCCTGCTGCGTAACGATGTTAAAGACATCAGCGTTAGTCCGTTCACCCTGGTGTTCCAGCACGCGGGTCTGCTCTCTGCGGCGGCGGTGATGAACGCAGTTATTCTGACGGCGGTGCTGTCAGCGGGTAACTCCGGTATGTATGCGTCTACTCGTATGCTGTACACCCTGGCGTGTGACGGTAAAGCGCCGCGCATTTTCGCTAAACTGTCGCGTGGTGGCGTGCCGCGTAATGCGCTGTATGCGACGACGGTGATTGCCGGTCTGTGCTTCCTGACCTCCATGTTTGGCAACCAGACGGTATACCTGTGGCTGCTGAACACCTCCGGGATGACGGGTTTTATCGCCTGGCTGGGGATTGCCATTAGCCACTATCGCTTCCGTCGCGGTTACGTATTGCAGGGACACGACATTAACGATCTGCCGTACCGTTCAGGTTTCTTCCCACTGGGGCCGATCTTCGCATTCATTCTGTGTCTGATTATCACTTTGGGCCAGAACTACGAAGCGTTCCTGAAAGATACTATTGACTGGGGCGGCGTAGCGGCAACGTATATTGGTATCCCGCTGTTCCTGATTATTTGGTTCGGCTACAAGCTGATTAAAGGAACTCACTTCGTACGCTACAGCGAAATGAAGTTCCCGCAGAACGATAAGAAATAAGTTTCCTCCCTTCCTTGCTAAGCCCTCTCAACCGAGAGGGCTTTTTCAATTCCATTTCCCTGACAAATCATGCGGATATAAAATTTAACATTTGGATTGATAATTGTTATCGTTTGCATTATCGTTACGCCGCAATCAAAAAAGGCTGACAAATCAGAGGCTGTTCCGGCTTTCTGGGATGATCACCTGCATAAAAAATAAGTCCACCGCGATGCTGCCGTACGCAAGGGGACGTGAAGAAGATGTGAGCGATAACCCATTTTATTTTCGTAGTTACCTCATGGAGATATGGAATGTTTAGGTTGAACCCTTTCGTACGGGTCGGGCTGTGTTTGTCCGCTATTTCTTGTGCATGGCCTGTGTTAGCGGTCGATGATGATGGCGAAACGATGGTTGTCACTGCATCTTCCGTGGAACAAAATCTTAAAGATGCACCTGCCAGTATCAGCGTCATTACCCAGGAAGACCTGCAGCGAAAACCGGTACAGAATCTGAAGGATGTCCTCAAAGAAGTGCCTGGCGTACAACTGACGAACGAAGGGGATAACCGTAAGGGCGTTAGTATTCGTGGTCTGGACAGCAGCTATACCCTGATTCTCGTCGACGGTAAACGCGTGAACTCCCGCAATGCCGTCTTCCGCCACAATGATTTCGATCTGAACTGGATCCCGGTCGATTCCATCGAACGTATTGAAGTGGTCCGTGGCCCGATGTCGTCGCTGTACGGTTCCGATGCGCTCGGCGGTGTAGTGAATATCATCACCAAAAAAATCGGTCAGAAATGGTCGGGTACCGTTACCGTCGATACCACCATTCAGGAACATCGCGATCGCGGTGACACCTATAACGGTCAGTTCTTTACCAGTGGACCATTAATTGATGGTGTGCTGGGAATGAAAGCTTACGGCAGCCTGGCAAAACGTGAAAAGGATGACCCGCAAAACTCAACGACCACCGATACCGGAGAAACGCCGCGTATTGAAGGATTCTCCAGCCGCGACGGCAATGTCGAATTTGCCTGGACACCGAATCAAAATCACGATTTTACTGCCGGATACGGTTTCGACCGTCAGGATCGTGATTCCGACTCGCTGGACAAAAACCGCCTGGAACGCCAGAACTACTCCGTCAGCCATAATGGGCGTTGGGATTACGGCACCAGCGAACTGAAATACTACGGTGAGAAAGTCGAGAACAAAAACCCTGGCAACAGCAGCCCGATAACTTCCGAAAGCAATACGGTCGACGGCAAATACACGTTGCCGCTGACGGCGATTAATCAGTTTCTCACGGTTGGCGGTGAATGGCGTCACGACAAACTTAGCGATGCGGTGAACCTGACCGGGGGAACCAGCTCCAAAACGTCTGCCAGCCAGTACGCGCTGTTTGTGGAAGATGAATGGCGGATCTTCGAGCCGCTGGCGCTGACGACCGGCGTGCGTATGGACGATCACGAAACCTACGGTGAACACTGGAGTCCGCGTGCCTACCTGGTTTATAACGCCACCGACACCGTAACGGTGAAAGGGGGCTGGGCGACGGCATTTAAAGCACCTTCTCTGTTGCAACTTAGCCCTGACTGGACGAGCAATTCCTGCCGTGGCGCATGTAAGATTGTGGGTAGCCCGGATCTGAAACCAGAAACCAGCGAAAGTTGGGAGCTGGGGCTTTACTACATGGGTGAAGAAGGCTGGCTGGAAGGGGTTGAATCCAGCGTTACCGTTTTCCGTAACGATGTGAAAGATCGTATCAGCATCAGCCGTACGTCTGACGTCAACGCTGCACCGGGCTACCAAAACTTTGTTGGTTTTGAGACGGGCGCTAACGGACGGCGCATACCGGTATTTAGCTACTACAACGTTAACAAAGCTCGTATTCAGGGCGTGGAAACCGAACTGAAAATTCCGTTCAACGATGAATGGAAACTGTCGATCAACTACACCTACAACGATGGTCGTGATGTCAGCAACGGCGAAAACAAACCGCTATCCGATCTGCCGTTCCATACTGCTAACGGTACGCTGGACTGGAAACCGCTGGCGCTGGAAGACTGGTCATTCTATGTTTCTGGGCACTATACCGGGCAGAAACGCGCCGACAGCGCGACGGCTAAAACACCGGGCGGTTATACCATCTGGAATACCGGCGCGGCCTGGCAGGTGACTAAAGACGTCAAACTGCGCGCAGGCGTGCTGAACCTTGGCGACAAGGATCTCAGTCGTGACGACTACAGCTATAACGAAGACGGACGTCGTTACTTTATGGCAGTGGATTATCGCTTCTGATGAGAAGATGCCCGGCGAACCGGGCGGACTTTCACTTCAGTAAATACTGCGCATGGAAGCGCAGGTGATCCTCTATAAAAGAGGCGATGAAGTAGTAACTGTGATCATATCCCGGCTGAATACGCAGCGTCATCGGCCACGCTTTCTGGCGCGCGGCTTCTGCCAGTACCGCAGGTTGCAACTGGTCGGCAAGAAACTGATCATTATCGCCCTGATCGATAAGCGTCGGGATCGCATCCTGCGCGTTACTGGCATACATCAGTGCGCAACTGTCCCATTCCAGCCATGCATTTTTGTCCTCACCTAAATAGCTGCTAAACGCTTTGATTCCCCACGGGACGCTGCACGGATTCACAATTGGCGCAAAGGCCGAAACGCTGGTGTATTTACCCGGATTTTTCAGCGCCATAATCAGCGCACCGTGACCACCCATTGAGTGACCGCTAATGGCGCAGCGGTCGCTGACATTAAATTGCGACTGAACCAGCGCCGGTAATTCATCGCGCAGATAATCATACATCCGGTAATGCGTCGCCCACGGCGGTTGCGTGGCATTAAGATAAAAGCCTGCGCCCTGGCCTAAATCGTAGCCATCGTCGTTGGCAACCTTTTCGCCGCGCGGGCTGGTGTCTGGCATCACCAGTACAATCCCCAGTTCCGCCGCTACCCGCTGGGCACCCGCCTTGGTGGTGAAGTTCTCGTCATTGCAGGTTAATCCGGAAAGCCAGTACAGCACTGGTGGCGGAGTGTGATCACGAGGTGGAGGGAGAAAGATACTGAACGTCATCGGGCAGTTTAAGGTACTGGAGTCGTGTCGCCAGCGTTGCTGCCAGCCTTCAAAACAGCGGTGCTCTTCGAGCATTTCCATGCGTGGCTCCTTGTTGTGTTGTTTGCAATTTCTTCATCATACCGTTTATTCAATGTGCTGTGAGTAACTTTCACTTCCGTATTTGCATAACGATGTTTTAACATCTGCTGATGAAAGGCAGCGGCAATTACAATAATTATCGCTGTGAATACTGGATTATGTGCGCCGCCTCACGCACAATAATCAGGCTGTAAATCAGCTTAATAACTTTGCCCCCACGCAGGGCGGAGGCGTCACACCTGCAGGAGAAATCATAAATGCCATCACTCAGTAAAGAAGCGGCCCTGGTTCATGAAGCGTTAGTTGCGCGAGGACTGGAAACACCGCTGCGCCCGCCCGTGCATGAAATGGATAACGAAACGCGCAAAAGCCTTATTGCTGGTCATATGACCGAAATCATGCAGCTGCTGAATCTCGACCTGGCTGATGACAGTTTGATGGAAACGCCGCATCGCATCGCTAAAATGTATGTCGATGAAATTTTCTCCGGTCTGGATTACGCCAATTTCCCGAAAATCACCCTCATTGAAAACAAAATGAAGGTCGATGAAATGGTCACCGTGCGCGATATCACTCTGACCAGCACCTGTGAACACCATTTTGTTACCATCGATGGCAAAGCGACGGTGGCCTATATCCCGAAAGATTCGGTGATCGGTCTGTCAAAAATTAACCGCATTGTGCAGTTCTTTGCCCAGCGTCCGCAGGTGCAGGAACGTCTGACGCAGCAAATTCTTATTGCGCTACAAACGCTGCTGGGCACCAATAACGTGGCTGTCTCGATCGACGCGGTGCATTACTGCGTGAAGGCGCGTGGCATCCGCGATGCAACCAGTGCCACGACAACGACCTCTCTTGGTGGATTGTTCAAATCCAGTCAGAATACGCGCCACGAGTTTCTGCGCGCTGTGCGTCATCACAACTGATTAAAAGGCAGGAACCATGGAGCGCAACGTCACGCTCGATTTTGTTCGCGGCGTCGCCATTCTGGGGATCCTGCTATTAAACATCAGCGCCTTTGGGCTACCAAAGGCGGCTTATCTCAATCCCGCCTGGTACGGTGCTATTACGCCGCGGGATGCATGGACTTGGGCATTTCTTGATCTCATCGGCCAGGTGAAATTCCTCACGCTTTTTGCGCTACTGTTTGGTGCGGGCCTGCAAATGTTGCTGCCCCGTGGCAGACGCTGGATCCAGTCGCGGTTAACGCTGTTAGTCTTGTTGGGCTTTATTCACGGTTTATTGTTCTGGGACGGCGATATTTTGCTGGCTTACGGGCTGGTGGGCTTAATCTGCTGGCGGCTGGTGCGCGATGCGCCATCGGTAAAAAGCCTGTTTAATACAGGCGTCATGCTTTATCTGGTGGGGCTTGGCGTTTTGCTGTTATTGGGGCTGATTTCCGACAGCCAGACCAGCCGCGCCTGGACGCCGGATGCATCGGCTATTTTGTATGAAAAATACTGGAAGCTTCACGGCGGCGTTGAAGCGATCAGTAATCGTGCCGATGGTGTTGGCAACAGTTTACTGGCACTGGGCGCACAGTATGGCTGGCAACTGGCAGGGATGATGCTCATTGGTGCGGCGCTGATGCGCAGCGGCTGGCTGAAAGGGCAGTTCAGCTTACGTCACTATCGTCGTACTGGTTTTGTGCTGGTGGCGATTGGGGTGACCATTAACCTTCCTGCCATCGCCCTGCAATGGCAGCTGGACTGGGCGTATCGCTGGTGTGCCTTCTTACTTCAAATGCCGCGGGAACTGAGTGCGCCGTTTCAGGCGATTGGCTATGCGTCGCTGTTTTATGGCTTCTGGCCGCAATTGAGCCGCTTTAAGCTGGTGCTTGCGATCGCCTGCGTCGGACGGATGGCGCTGACCAACTATCTATTGCAAACGCTGATTTGTACCACGCTTTTTTACCACCTCGGTTTGTTTATGCATTTTGACCGCCTGGAGCTGCTGGCGTTTGTTATTCCGGTATGGCTGGCGAATATCCTCTTCTCTGTTATCTGGCTGCGTTACTTCCGCCAGGGGCCGGTGGAATGGCTCTGGCGTCAGTTAACTTTGCGTGCTGCCGGACCGGCAATATCTAAAACATCAAGATAACGATCTGGATCACATTCGTTAACAAAACGGCTGTAACCGTTTCCATTGCTGTGACTCGATTCACGAAGTCCTGTATTCAGTGCTGACAAAATAGCCGCCAGCAAGCAGTCATTTACTGCAATCTCATAACAGGTAGTGAATATGATCACCATTCGTGATGTAGCGCGTCAGGCTGGCGTCTCTGTGGCAACGGTTTCCCGGGTGCTCAATAACAGCACGCTGGTCAGTGCCGACACGCGTGAAGCAGTAATGAAAGCCGTGAGTGAGCTGGATTATCGGCCAAACGCCAATGCCCAGGCGCTGGCAACTCAGGTTAGCGACACCATTGGCGTGGTGGTGATGGACGTTTCTGATGCGTTTTTCGGCGCGCTGGTAAAAGCGGTGGATCTGGTCGCTCAGCAGCATCAGAAATACGTGCTAATCGGCAATAGCTATCATGAAGCGGAAAAAGAGCGTCACGCCATTGAGGTGTTAATTCGCCAGCGTTGTAATGCGTTGATTGTTCACTCAAAAGCATTGAGTGACGATGAACTGGCGCAATTTATGGATAACATTCCCGGTATGGTGTTAATCAACCGCGTTGTGCCGGGGTACGCCCATCGTTGCGTTTGCCTGGATAATCTCAGCGGTGCCCGAATGGCGACGCGCATGTTGCTGAATAACGGTCATCAACGTATTGGTTATCTTTCTTCCAGCCACGGCATTGAAGATGACGCCATGCGTAAAGCAGGCTGGATGAGTGCGTTGAAAGAGCAGGATATTATTCCGCCGGAAAGCTGGATTGGCGCTGGTACGCCGGACATGCCGGGCGGTGAGGCGGCGATGGTTGAACTGCTGGGGCGCAATCTACAACTTACCGCTGTATTTGCTTATAACGACAATATGGCCGCTGGCGCACTGACAGCATTAAAAGATAATGGCATTGCGATTCCGTTACATCTCTCAATCATCGGTTTCGATGATATTCCCATCGCCCGTTACACCGACCCGCAATTAACGACCGTGCGTTATCCCATTGCTTCAATGGCGAAATTAGCCACCGAACTGGCCTTGCAGGGGGCAGCAGGCAATATTGATCCTCGTGCCAGCCACTGTTTTATGCCGACGTTAGTGCGTCGCCATTCTGTCGCAACACGCCAGAATGCGGCGGCGATCACTAACTCAACAAATCAGGCGATGTAACCGCTTTCAATCTGTGAGTGATTTCACAGTATCTTAACAATGTGATAGCTATGATTGCACCGTTTTAACGTTGTAACCCGTATGTAACAGTGAATAATCACTTTTGCCGAGGTAACAGCGTCATAACAACAATTAAAGCCGTTTTCTGGAGCGTTACCGGGCATGGAAGAACGAATTTTAAAAAGTGAGCTTCGGCGTTCAGTAACACTTCATTAACTCTACTGCCCCGCCGAGCATTTATCTCAAGCACTACCCTGCATAAGAAAAACCGGAGATACCATGAATAAGAAGGTGTTAACCCTGTCTGCTGTGATGGCCAGCATGTTATTCGGTGCCGCTGCACACGCTGCTGATACTCGCATTGGTGTAACAATCTATAAGTACGACGATAACTTTATGTCTGTAGTGCGCAAGGCTATTGAGCAAGATGCGAAAGCCGCGCCAGATGTTCAGCTGCTGATGAATGATTCTCAGAATGACCAGTCCAAGCAGAACGATCAGATCGACGTATTGCTGGCGAAAGGGGTGAAGGCACTGGCAATCAACCTGGTTGACCCGGCAGCTGCGGGTACGGTGATTGAGAAAGCGCGTGGGCAAAACGTGCCGGTGGTTTTCTTCAACAAAGAACCGTCTCGTAAGGCGCTGGATAGCTACGACAAAGCCTACTACGTTGGCACTGACTCCAAAGAGTCCGGCATTATTCAAGGCGATTTGATTGCTAAACACTGGGCGGCGAATCAGGGTTGGGATCTGAACAAAGACGGTCAGATTCAGTTCGTACTGCTGAAAGGTGAACCGGGCCATCCGGATGCAGAAGCACGTACCACTTACGTGATTAAAGAATTGAACGATAAAGGCATCAAAACTGAACAGTTACAGTTAGATACCGCAATGTGGGACACCGCTCAGGCGAAAGATAAGATGGACGCCTGGCTGTCTGGCCCGAACGCCAACAAAATCGAAGTGGTTATCGCCAACAACGATGCGATGGCAATGGGCGCGGTTGAAGCGCTGAAAGCACACAACAAGTCCAGCATTCCGGTGTTTGGCGTCGATGCGCTGCCAGAAGCGCTGGCGCTGGTGAAATCCGGTGCACTGGCGGGCACCGTACTGAACGATGCTAACAACCAGGCGAAAGCGACCTTTGATCTGGCGAAAAACCTGGCCGATGGTAAAGGTGCGGCTGATGGCACCAACTGGAAAATCGACAACAAAGTGGTCCGCGTACCTTATGTTGGCGTAGATAAAGACAACCTGGCTGAATTCAGCAAGAAATAAGACTGATTGGGCGCAGTCTATTACTGCGCCCTTATTGTATGGCCAACAAGGTAAAATTATATGGTCAGCTCAACGACTCCGTCCTCCGGGGAATACTTGTTGGAAATGAGCGGTATCAACAAGTCCTTTCCTGGTGTTAAGGCACTTGATAACGTTAATTTAAAAGTCCGGCCACATTCTATCCATGCATTAATGGGGGAAAACGGTGCAGGAAAATCGACATTATTAAAATGCCTGTTTGGTATTTATCAAAAAGACTCCGGCACCATTTTATTCCAGGGTAAAGAGATCGATTTCCATTCTGCAAAAGAAGCCCTGGAAAATGGTATTTCGATGGTACACCAGGAGTTAAACCTGGTATTACAACGTTCGGTGATGGATAACATGTGGCTGGGGCGATATCCCACCAAAGGCATGTTTGTCGATCAGGACAAAATGTACCGCGAAACCAAAGCGATTTTTGACGAACTGGATATTGATATCGATCCGCGTGCGCGCGTCGGCACATTATCCGTTTCGCAAATGCAGATGATCGAAATCGCCAAAGCGTTTTCCTATAACGCGAAAATTGTGATTATGGATGAACCGACTTCTTCGTTAACCGAAAAAGAGGTCAATCATCTGTTCACTATTATTCGTAAATTAAAAGAGCGCGGCTGCGGTATTGTTTATATCTCGCATAAAATGGAAGAAATCTTCCAGTTATGTGATGAAGTTACCGTATTGCGCGACGGTCAGTGGATCGCCACCGAACCGCTGGCAGGACTGACGATGGACAAGATCATCGCCATGATGGTTGGGCGTTCTCTTAACCAGCGTTTCCCTGACAAAGAAAACAAACCGGGCGAAGTCATCCTCGAGGTACGTAACCTGACGTCACTGCGCCAGCCGTCGATTCGCGATGTCTCGTTTGATCTGCATAAAGGGGAGATCCTCGGTATTGCCGGTCTGGTGGGGGCGAAACGTACCGATATTGTTGAGACGTTATTTGGTATTCGCGAGAAATCGGCTGGCACCATAACGTTGCACGGCAAACAGATCAATAACCATAATGCCAACGAAGCCATAAACCATGGATTTGCACTGGTAACTGAGGAGCGCCGCTCAACGGGAATTTATGCCTATCTGGATATTGGTTTTAACTCGTTAATTTCCAATATTCGCAACTACAAAAATAAAGTTGGTTTACTGGATAACTCGCGGATGAAAAGCGATACCCAGTGGGTGATTGATTCGATGCGGGTAAAAACGCCGGGTCATCGGACGCAAATTGGTTCGCTCTCCGGTGGTAATCAGCAAAAGGTGATTATTGGTCGCTGGCTACTAACGCAACCAGAAATATTAATGCTCGATGAACCGACGCGCGGTATTGATGTCGGGGCGAAGTTTGAAATTTATCAGTTAATTGCCGAACTGGCGAAGAAAGGCAAGGGGATTATTATTATCTCCTCTGAAATGCCTGAGTTGTTAGGGATAACAGACCGTATTCTGGTCATGAGCAATGGTCTCGTTTCCGGAATTGTCGATACAAAAACAACAACGCAAAACGAAATTCTGCGTCTTGCGTCTTTGCACCTTTAAGATTAGGGGCTTCCCATGAGTGCGTTAAATAAGAAAAGTTTTCTTACTTACCTGAAAGAGGGCGGTATTTACGTCGTTCTTTTAGTTTTGCTGGCGATTATTATTTTCCAGGACCCAACATTTTTAAGTCTGTTGAACTTAAGTAATATTCTCACCCAGTCATCGGTGCGTATTATTATCGCGCTCGGTGTGGCAGGGTTAATTGTCACCCAGGGGACCGATCTTTCTGCTGGTCGTCAGGTAGGGCTGGCGGCAGTGGTGGCTGCGACATTATTGCAGTCCATGGATAACGCCAACAAAGTGTTCCCGGAAATGGCGACGATGCCGATTGCGCTGGTTATTCTGATTGTCTGTGCCATTGGTGCGGTGATCGGTTTGATCAACGGTCTGATTATCGCTTATCTCAACGTGACGCCGTTCATTACCACGCTCGGCACGATGATCATCGTCTATGGCATCAACTCGCTCTATTACGACTTTGTCGGGGCGTCGCCAATTTCTGGTTTTGACAGTGGCTTCTCTACCTTTGCTCAGGGCTTTGTCGCGCTGGGGAGTTTCCGTCTCTCTTACATCACCTTCTACGCGTTGATTGCGGTGGCGTTCGTCTGGGTGTTGTGGAACAAAACCCGCTTCGGTAAGAACATTTTTGCCATTGGCGGTAACCCGGAAGCGGCAAAAGTATCTGGTGTCAACGTCGGCCTGAACCTGCTGATGATCTACGCGTTGTCTGGCGTGTTCTATGCCTTTGGCGGGATGTTAGAAGCCGGACGTATCGGCTCTGCCACCAACAACCTCGGCTTTATGTATGAGCTGGATGCTATCGCGGCGTGCGTGGTAGGCGGTGTATCGTTCAGCGGCGGTGTGGGGACGGTGATTGGCGTGGTGACCGGGGTAATTATTTTTACCGTCATCAACTATGGCCTGACGTATATCGGCGTAAACCCATACTGGCAGTACATCATCAAAGGGGCGATTATTATCTTCGCCGTAGCGCTGGATTCACTGAAATACGCGCGTAAGAAATGATGTGAATGTGGTCCGCATTCGGTCATAAACGCACATAACATCATGATCTGTGTGGTTTTGTAGGCCGGATAAGGCGTTCACGCCGCATCCGGCAACAGGAGCCAAATGCCGGATGCAACGCTGGCGCGTTTTATCCGGCCTACAATAAGCTCAACATACTGATTTGTATGGTTTTGTAGGCCGGATAAGGCGTTCAAGCCGCATCCGGCGACAGGAACCAAATGCCGGATGCGTCTCTGGTTTTACAACGTTACCGGGTGTTCTTTCTCGCCTTTCTTAAACTTCACTTCCCCGAGCTCAATACAACCCACCGGGCAGACGTGACCACAAAGCAGACAACCCACACATTTCTCGGTATTACAATGCGGTGTGCGGGTTTTCTCGCTCCATTCCATCGCCTGGTGACCGCCGTCGTAACAGGAAATATAACAGCGTCCACAGCCAACACATTTATCAAGATTGATACGGGGATAGACAATATAACTGCGGTCTAAATCTTCCGCCGGGACAATATTGTTATTCGCCAGACCTACCATCTCCTGCAGCGAATCAAATCCCTGATCGGCGAGATAATGCGACAACCCGCTTGCCATATCTTCCACTATCCGATACCCGTACTGCATGATGCCGGTGGTCACCTGTAACGTTGCTGCGCCGAGCAATAAAAACTCAGCCGCATCCTCCCAGGTTTCAATGCCGCCGATACCGCTGATTGGGAAATCGCGCAGTTCTGGATGGGTGCGCATTTGCTGAATGAAGCGCAGGGCGATCGGTTTTACCGCTTTACCGGAATATCCGGAAATACTCGATTTTCCGTTAACGATCGGCATACCGATTTTCTGATTAAGATCGATATTGGTGATGGATTTAACGGTGTTAATCGCCGCAATGCCATCTGCGCCGCCGCGCTTCGCCGCCAGCGCCACTTCGCACATATCACCGATATTCGGCGTCATCTTCGCCAGCATTGGCAGCGTGGAACCCCGTTTCACTGCCCGACAATATTTTTCTACCAGCTCCGGGCTTTGCCCGACATCGCTACCCATCGCATGAGAAGTCATTTGCGGACAGGAGAAGTTACACTCGATCATATCCGCGCCAGCTTCTTGCACCAGGCGCGCCAGCTCCTCCCATTGCTGCTCATTTTCCCCCATGATCGAAGCGATCAATACTTTGTCCGGGTAATCTTCCTTCAGCCGACGCAGGGCGGCCAGATTCTCTTCCAACGGATGTTCAGCAATCTGCTCCATATTTTTGAAGCCGATAAAACCGGTATCTTCTTTCACCAGATGATCAAAACGCGGCGAGACTTCGTTGGCGATAAAAAAGCCGATCGTTTTAAACACCACACCGCCCCAACCTGTGTCGTAGGCTTTGGCACACATCTCATAGCAGTTGCCTACCGGCGAAGAAGAGAGGCAGAACGGGTTGGGAAACTTCACGCCGCAAAAAGTAATCGAAAGATCTTTCGTTAACATGAGCAAGCTCCCTCTAAATAGTGATGAATCGCCTCGGCGGCTTCTTTCCCGGTTTTCACGGCATAGACCACGGTTTTGTCACCCTCAACAATATCGCCAGCAGCAAAGACTTGCGGGTCGCGGGTCTGGTAATTTTGTGTTTTGATGGTGTTACGCTGCGGCTCTAACTCCGCAAAGGCATCTAGTCTGGCATGCTGACCGACGGCGAGAATAATTTTATCTGCCGCCATCGTCAGTTCGCCCGATAACCGTACATGCTTAAACGTGACTTTATTGCCTTCCACGGCTACTGGCGTGAATCCATCGATGATCGAAACGCCCAGCTCCCGGGCGCTGGTAAACTCTTTTTCGCTTGCCGGAAACTCATCTAACTCTTCACGCGCTACGCAAGTTACCGCCTGACAGCCGAGAACTTTCAGCGTGCTGGCTACGTCCATCGCGACATCACCGCCGCCGATAATTAATGCGCTTTGTGGAATGCTGATATCGCCTTGCGCCTGTCGTGCACGTTGCAAGAAGTCGACGGCAATCTCAACGTCACTATGCTCAAACAGCGGTAGCCCGGAACCGCTTGATAACCCCACGGTGACCAGTACCGCGCGGTTTTCTGCTTTCAGCTGCTCAAGGGTGAGTGTGTTACCGACTTCGTTGTTGCACTTAATGGTCACGCCCATTTTTTCAATACGGGCGATCTCTGCATCCAGCACTGATTGCGGTAACCGGAATTGCGGAATACCGTTACGCAACCAGCCACCGGGGTGCGCTTCTTTCTCATAAATCGTGACGTCATAACCCTGGTTTGTCAGTGTCACACTGGCCTGCAATCCGGCAGGACCTGCGCCAATAATCGCGACTTTGCCGAGCGTTTTAGTACCGGGCTGATAAATTTCCATTCCGGTTTGTTGTTCAAAATCAGTAACAAAACGCTGTAAGCGGCCGATATCAATGGGAGCATCAACACCGGCACGGGTACAACCGCTTTGGCATAATTTCTCCGTCGGGCACACTCTGGCACAAACGGCACCGAGGGCATTATTTTCGCGAATTGTCTCGGCAGCGCCTTTAAAATTACGAAAGTAGATTGAGCGAATAAATTTCCCCGGATCGGTCTGTGCCGGGCAAGCCTGACTACAGGGAGCGTCGTGACATAATAAACAGCGAGAGGCTTCTTTAATCGCCAGTAAAGACGTAAAAGCCGGAGTGAGTTCATCCAGATAATTTTGTTGCGGCATGTGATCTTCCTTAATGCTATAGGTAATTAAGGCGAGCGTTTAGTAAATAATAATGTACTGATATTAAGGCTAAGCGTGCGGGGGAATTTAAACTGTGAAAAGATTCACAAATAGCTGCGGTTAGGAATGTGATATCCGCAGCTTATCAGGTGAAGTAATAATTATTCTCAATAATTAACTGGAGAGGGGAATATTAACGATAGAAAATAAGATAAACAATCATGCCGATAGATAAAATTCCGAAGCCGATATATGCCACCATATAAGCGAAAAAGAGTCCGGGATTTTTTGCTCGCCAGACATACACCGGTTCCGGTGCATTTTTAACCCGTTTATCAATCGCGCCTGCGCGCCAGCCTTTCCATGCTTCGCGGAAACAAAATATCGGGATAAGGAAAAAAACGGCAACGACAAAAAACTGCTGTACATCCATAACTACTTTCCTTGTTTCTTTTGTAATTCAAGTAACTGTTCGGGTGTGACGGCGGGATACCCCTGCGCATCTTCCGGTACCTGGTGCATAGCCGGAATAGGGACCAGCGGCCCTAAAAAACGCGGTTCACGTTTAAAAATATAAAGGTCAGCCAGCGCACCGAAACGGGCGGCAAATTCACGAATACGTACTGACAGCATATCTTTCGGTGACGGTACGGCATAACACTGAGCCTGAATTCCCATATGCAGCGCAATAAATAATGCTCGCTCACAGTGGAAACGTTGGGTGATAATAATGAAATCATTAGTATCGAAAACTTTGCGTGTACGCACGATGGAATCCAGCGTACGAAAGCCTGCGTAATCGAGAACAATATCTGATGGGTCGACACCAGCAGCGATTAAATCTTTGCGCATGGTCATCGGCTCATTATAACTTTGCAATGCGTTATCGCCGCTCAGTAATAGATAATTTACCTTACCGCTGTTATAGGCATTAATCGCTCCTTGAATGCGGTAGCGATAATACTGATTAATTACGCCAGTACGATAATATTTTGCTGTTCCGAGCACCACACCGACCTGGCGGTAGGGGAGATCCTGCAATTCGTCGTAGATATAAGGCGCGGTTTTCCAGCTCATCCAGCGATCGAGGCCGAGCACAGTCAACAGCAGCAAGCCGATCAGGACTAACAGGCTGAGGAACACGCGCTTTAACATGCAGGAGACTCGATCTAAGGAAAATTTCCATCAGGCTACTTTACCCGCTGGTTTTGCGCAAGAAACGGCAAACTGTTTGCCGGGAATTTCGACACCAGGAGAGGGCTGGCAAGCCGGACAAGGCGTTCACGCCGCATCCGGCACCAGGCTTAAGCGAGAAGCACTCGGCCGATACTGTGACAGCCGAGAGCTTTCAGCGTTGCGGAGGTGGCATCCCACTGAATCAACGGCGCATCGGCTTTTTCTGCCAGAACCGCGCGCTGGATATCCGGGTAATCATAACCCTTGAGATTCAACAGAATTAACGCTCCCTGCAACGGTGGCAGAGTCGGGTTGAATGCGGCGTTTTCAGCGTAGCTGCCACTGAAAATACGACCGTCTTTACATTCCAGCGCGACACCGCTTGGCGACTTACTGTAAGGCATGTGCGAACGGTTTGCCGCCGCAATCGCTGCCTGAGAAAGCGCATCACCCGTCAGCGCATAGCCGTGATCCTGTTCGTCCATCAGCAGCGTTTTAATCTCCAGATCTTTCGGCCCAAAGGCATCTGGCAGATAGTCACGCAGCGCGTGTGCCTCGCGGCCCGGCAGATGAATACGCAGATCCAGACCGCTGTTCAGTTCATTCATAAACTGACGGCAGTGACCACAAGGCGTGTAGTTAACGGTGATGGCTGCAAGCGCTTTTTCACCACTCAACCAGGCGTGGCTGATCGCGCTTTGTTCGGCATGAACGGTTTGCTGCATTGTCGCACCAATAAATTCCATATTGGCACCGAAATACCAGGTTCCGCTCACACCGCGCGCAATTGCGCCAACATTAAAATTCGACAATGGCGTACGCGCACAGGCCGCCGCCAGCGGAAGTAGTGCGAATGCCAGCGCGTCTTCGTCCAGCCCCGTTGCGCTCTTCAGCGATGAGACTTGCTCCCCGGTCAACAAAGCGGGGAAGTACTTGTCTGCCAGAATAGGTTCCAGTGCAGATTGCAAGTTATCCGCAAGTTGGGCAAAAGCGGTTTGAAAACGTGGATGCATGGCGTTGCCTCATAATCATGTAATGGGATAACAGTTTACGAACCCGTTGTGGCTTTATATGTGATCTGAATCTCATTAATTATGCAACGCGTGAAACATACATCAAAAATGCGCGACGCATCGCAAATTTTAGCCCATTACTGCCAGAATAATCGGGAAAAGGAACGGTGCGATCAGCGAAGTAATTATCCCGCATAACACCAGCGCTAGCGAACTAAATGCACCTTCCTGATAATCCAGCTCGGCGCAGCGCGCCGTACCGAGGGCGTGCGAGGCAGTCCCCATTGCCAGACCGCGCGCAGCTTTGGTACGAATACGCATCGCATTAAGCAATGTATGGCCAAATACCGCGCCGAGGATGCCGACGAAAATCACGCAAACTGCGCTGATTGCCGGAATACCGCCAATACTGCCGCCAACCGCCATTGCAATAGGCGTGGTGACTGATTTCGGCAGGATTGACGCGGCGATTTCCGGTGAAGCGCCCATCAACAATGCCACGGAAGTCCCCGTCACCATCGCAACCACGCTGCCGATAAAACAGATGGTGATGATCGATTTCCAGCGCGCGCGGATCTGGTGTAGCTGCTCATATAAAGGATAGGCCAGCGCGACGACCGCCGGTTGCAGCAGATCGTTTAGCACTTCGCTACCTTTAAAGTAGCTGTCGTAAGAGATGCCAGTCAGCATTAAAAAAGGAATGATCACCACCATTGCTACCAGCAACGGGTTAAGCAAGGGAAACTTATACCGTGCCGCCAGTTTGCGGGCGGCAAAAAAGACAATCAATGTCAGCGGTAATGACCACCAGATATTCGCCATCATTCTTCTGATCCTTTCTGACCTACGACTTTACGTTCACCGTGTACCAGTTGCGAACTCCAGCTCACCACCAGAAAAACCACCAGCGTACTGACTGCACAGGAAACCACTACCGGGCCAAACTGTGCGCGGAGCAAATCAAAATATTGCATGACGCCTACGCCAATCGGCACAAACAATAGCGCCATATAGCGAATCAGTACGTAGCACCCCGGATTGACCCATTTTGCCGGAAGAATTTGCAAGGCCAGCAGGACAAACAGGATCAGCATCCCGATGATGCTGCCCGGAATGGTTACCGGTAGCAGGGAAGCAATGAAAATGCCTGCATACAGGCAGGCATAAATCAGGACGAAAGCGCGTAAATATTGCCAGATAATGTTCAGTGTCTTACTCATAATCAACACCCCAGATGAGATGGATTCATCATACAATTAATTCGTAAAACGTGCTACCGATCACATTAAGAAATCAGCGCTTATTTTTTCGCTCCCCGGCATTACGCAATGCGCAGCGAACTCAGGCATACATCAAGCATAGAGAGGGATTGCAGTTTGCAGCAATCCCTCTTTGCAGACCTTTAATCCGCTGACCATAGGCGCTAACATAGCGCCTCATTTTTTTGCGGGTGATGATATGCGTGTGTTACTGGCACCGATGGAGGGAGTGCTTGACTCTCTGGTGCGTGAATTGCTGACCGAAGTTAACGACTACGATCTGTGCATCACCGAGTTTGTCCGCGTGGTGGATCAACTGCTGCCGGTAAAAGTCTTTCATCGCATTTGCCCTGAGCTACAAAACGCCAGCCGGACACCATCTGGTACGCTGGTGCGCGTGCAGTTGTTAGGTCAGTTCCCACAATGGCTGGCAGAGAACGCCGCCCGTGCGGTGGAGTTAGGTTCCTGGGGCGTGGATCTCAATTGCGGCTGCCCGTCGAAAACGGTTAACGGTAGCGGCGGCGGGGCGACGTTACTCAAAGATCCTGAACTCATCTACCAGGGTGCAAAAGCGATGCGTGAAGCTGTACCGGCGCATTTGCCCGTCAGCGTGAAAGTGCGTCTGGGCTGGGACAGCGGTGAGAAGAAATTTGAAATCGCCGATGCGGTTCAACAGGCTGGCGCTACGGAGCTGGTGGTGCATGGGCGGACGAAAGAGCAGGGTTACCGCGCGGAGCATATTGACTGGCAGGCGATTGGCGATATTCGCCAGCGGCTGAATATTCCGGTGATTGCCAACGGTGAAATCTGGGACTGGCAGAGCGCGCAACAATGCATGGCGATCAGCGGCTGCGACGCAGTGATGATTGGTCGCGGGGCGCTCAATATTCCCAACCTGAGCCGGGTGGTAAAATATAACGAACCGCGAATGCCGTGGCCGGAGGTGGTTGCTTTGCTGCAAAAATATACCCGTCTGGAAAAGCAGGGCGATACCGGGTTATATCACGTTGCGCGGATTAAACAGTGGTTGAGTTATTTGCGTAAAGAATACGATGAAGCAACGGAATTATTTCAGCATGTTCGGGTGTTGAATAATTCCCCTGATATTGCAAGGGCTATTCAGGCAATTGATATCGAGAAACTCTAAAAAACCATAGTGATGTTTTTTGACAATGTGTTAGCTCTTTATCAATAGGCCGCACGGTTGTTTGGTGGCGTCAAAATTGCCGAGGCGTTCCCTGAAGGCCGGGGCAGCCCACATGGATGTGGGCTGAGGGCGCGTTTTACAGGGATGTTACCTCGCGCCCGACCCGGTAGCCGTAAGGGATAAGTCGAGGGCACCGCGCAGCGGCGATTTTGTTCGCCAGAGCCCGGGGGTGCAGGGGGCGGCGGCGATTGGCCGCCCCCTGCGCGCTCCTTGCGCCAGTGATTATATGAAGCAATGCACATGACAGGAGCGCAACAGGATGAGAGACTGAAATATTCTCGTTATTTTCGGACCTGATGACATTAATTAATTTTAAAATATCATCTTAAATACGCCAGTCACCACCAGTAGCCCAATCAGGAAAATAATCAATACAGCCCAGAGTATAATTTTCATTGGCGTTCCTTTATTTGTGAGTGCTGAATAAGTATAGGAAAAAACGAAGCCCTTTGCCGTTATCCATAAACGATTAAGATAAATCGGAAGATATCATTCACTTAGTGTATATTTTTCTGGATATGTCGTTTTATTGCCACTGATGTATTGCCACGCGAAACTAAAAAATATATCGCAACACACGGTAATCTCCGCGCACCTTTTCTTACCTGATTATTCCCCCATGAATCGTGATTCCTTTTATCCAGCCATCGCCTGTTTTCCGCTGTTACTGATGCTGGCCGGGTGTGCGCCTATGCATGAAACCCGCCAGGCGTTAAGCCAGCAAACGCCCGCTGCACAAGTTGACACCGCATTACCCACGGCGCTGAAAAATGGTTGGCCAGACAGCCAATGGTGGCTGGAGTATCACGATAATCAACTCACTTCCTTAATTAACAATGCACTACAGAACGCACCGGATATGCAGGTGGCTGAACAGCGCATTCAGCTAGCTGAAGCCCAGGCGAAGGCAGTTGCCACTCAGGATGGTCCGCAGATCGACTTTTCGGCGGATATGGAGCGGCAAAAAATGTCGGCAGAAGGCTTAATGGGGCCGTTTGCTCTGAACGATCCGGCCGCAGGTACGACCGGCCCGTGGTACACCAACGGTACTTTTGGCTTAACGGCGGGCTGGCATCTCGATATCTGGGGAAAGAATCGGGCGGAGGTTACTGCCCGCCTGGGTACGGTTAAAGCACGGGCGGCGGAACGCGAGCAAACCCGCCAATTGCTGGCTGGCAGCGTAGCCCGCCTGTACTGGGAGTGGCAAACCCAGGCGGCGTTAAACACGGTCTTGCAGCAAATAGAAAAAGAGCAGAACACCATTATCGCGACCGATCGCCAGCTATATCAGAACGGGATTACTTCTTCAGTTGAAGGTGTGGAAACCGATATTAATGCCAGCAAAACCCGGCAGCAGCTCAACAATGTCGCGGGGAAGATGAAAATTATTGAGGCACGGTTAAGCGCACTTACAAATAACCAGACAAAGTCATTGAAGCTTAAACCGGTCGCGTTGCCGAAAGTGGCAAGCCAGCTTCCTGATGAACTGGGGTACTCCTTACTGGCCCGGCGGGCAGATTTGCAGGCGGCGCACTGGTACGTTGAGTCATCGCTAAGCACCATTGATGCGGCAAAAGCGGCATTTTATCCTGACATCAACCTGATGGCCTTCCTGCAACAGGATGCGTTGCACTTAAGCGATCTGTTCCGTCATTCCGCGCAGCAAATGGGCGTTACGGCAGGCCTGACGCTACCCATTTTCGATAGTGGTCGTCTTAACGCCAATCTCGATATCGCAAAAGCCGAAAGCAACTTGTCTATCGCCAGCTACAACAAAGCGGTGGTTGAAGCGGTGAATGACGTGGCGCGGGCAGCCAGTCAGGTTCAGACACTGGCGGAGAAAAACCAGCATCAGGCGCAAATTGAGCGCGATGCCTTGCGTGTGGTAGGTCTTGCGCAGGCGCGCTTTAACGCGGGCATCATTGCTGGTTCCCGCGTCAGCGAAGCCAGAATCCCCGCGCTGCGTGAGCGGGCCAATGGCCTGTTATTGCAAGGGCAGTGGCTGGATGCCTCCATTCAACTCACTGGTGCGTTGGGCGGGGGTTACAAACGCTGATGATATGCGCCTTCTATACTTAACGTTTATTCAGCGTTAAGTGGAGAACTCGATGGCACAGGTTGCGATTATTACCGCCTCCGATTCGGGGATCGGCAAAGAGTGCGCGTTATTACTGGCGCAGCAGGGGTTTGATATTGGTATTACCTGGCACTCAGATGAAGAAGGGGCAAAAGATACCGCGCGTGAGGTAGTTAGCCACGGCGTACGTGCGGAGATCGTGCAGCTGGATCTCGGCAATCTACCAGAAGGGGCACTGGCGCTGGAGAAACTCATTCAACGGCTGGGGCGCATTGATGTGCTGGTGAATAATGCGGGTGCAATGACCAAAGCGCCGTTTCTTGATATGGCTTTTGATGAGTGGCGCAAGATTTTTACCGTTGATGTCGATGGTGCATTCTTATGCTCGCAAATTGCGGCTCGTCAGATGGTGAAACAAGGGCAGGGCGGTCGCATCATCAACATTACGTCGGTACATGAACATACGCCGCTGCCGGATGCCAGCGCCTACACAGCCGCTAAACATGCGCTCGGTGGGTTAACCAAAGCGATGGCGCTGGAGCTGGTCAGGCATAAGATTTTGGTGAACGCAGTCGCGCCTGGGGCGATCGCCACGCCAATGAATGGCATGGATGACAGCGACGTGAAGCCCGACGCGGAGCCTTCGATTCCCTTGCGGCGTTTTGGCGCAACGCATGAGATTGCCAGCCTGGTGGTGTGGCTTTGTTCGGAGGGCGCAAATTACACCACCGGGCAGTCGTTGATAGTGGATGGCGGCTTTATGTTGGCGAATCCACAGTTCAACCCAGAATAGCGCAGTGAGGTGCGTGGATATTTCATTGGGTAATATTTTGGTCGGCATGAAAAGACGCACAAGCGTCGTATCAGGCATGGTACTCCGGATGTCGGATGCGGCGCGAACGCCTTATCCAGGGCAATGGTTTTACGCCTGATGATCCGGCTTTTTCTTCCCGCGTCGTTTCAGCCACCAGCGCACGCCCACCACCAGAACCACGACCAGAATCAACCAGACCCAGTGCTTCAAATGCTGGTCGAGATTGTGCAACCACGGCGCAATCACCTGACCACCAGCGTAACCAATAGTGGTAAAAATCAACGCCCAGGCAAATGCGCCGAGAATATTCAGCGGCAGAAAGATTTTCGGCGGCAGCTGGCTGGCACCAATCAGCGTCGGGCCAATCACCCGAAAGCCATACATAAAGCGCGTACCAATGACAAACAGATACGGATGGCGTTGGATAAGTTTCTGCGCCCGCTCAATTTTATCCTGATGTTTCGAGAAACGGCGTAACAGCTTGCCGCCAAACCGCCGCCCGCACAGATAGAGCACCTGGTCGCCAATCATGCCGCCAAGCGCCACAGAAAGTACCACCAGCGGGAACTTTAATAGCCCCTGATGCGCCGCAACGCCTCCCAGCAAAGTCACGGTTTCACCTTCCGCCAGGCTACCGATCACCAGCGCGGCATAACCATATTGTGAGATAAGTGTATTGAGATCCATAGGCCAGTCTGTCTCCCTTTGGTTGCCAGTAAGCATACACCCTGTGAATCATTCACGCTGAAAAAGGACGTTCATCAGACAGTGAAAATTACATGGGCGAACAAAAAATAATCACAAGCTGACTTATACTTGAACTGTCAGGTTCATGAACTCACAACAAGGGGGCGGTATGAGCCATGTCTGGGGACTGTTTTCCCATCCCGATCGTGAAATGCAGGTGATTAATCGCGAAAACGAAACGATTTCTCACCATTACACACCCACCACGTTTTGCTGATGGCGGCGATTCCGGTGATTTGCGCCTTCATTGGCACTACACAGATTGGCTGGAATTTTGGCGATGGCACTATCCTGAAGTTATCCTGGTTTACCGGACTGGCGCTGGCTGTCTTGTTTTACGGCGTTATGCTGGCTGGGGTCGCGGTGATGGGGCGGGTCATCTGGTGGATGGCGCGTAATTATCCGCAGCGTCCGTCACTTGCGCACTGCATGGTCTTCGCGGGCTACGTTGCAACTCCGCTGTTTTTAAGCGGTCTGGTGGCGCTTTATCCACTGGTCTGGTTGTGTGCGCTGGTCGGCACGGTGGCGCTGTTTTACACCGGCTACCTGCTTTACCTTGGTATTCCGAGCTTCCTGAATATCAACAAAGAGGAAGGCCTTAGCTTCTCTAGTTCGACGCTGGCGATTGGCGTGCTGGTACTGGAAGTGCTGCTCGCCCTAACCGTTATACTATGGGGCTACGGTTATCGTTTGTTCTAGAAAGTTCTTTGACGTTGCATTGCTGGCGTAAATGTCAGCAATGCAGCATTTCCTCACGATTCTCCTTTGACGATCGCACTTTTTGCTCGTTATGATGGCGTCGCTAGCCTCAGTAAATCCTTACTCCGGCGGTGCGCAACCCGTGCGCGTGAACCACTATCTGAATGCTCATCATGCCGAAATTTCGAGTTTCTTTATTTAGCCTGGCCCTGATGCTGGCTGTGCCTTTTGCACCGCAGGCCGTTGCGAAAACGGCAGCCGCTACCACCGCTTCACAACCGGAAATTGCCTCCGGTAGCGCGATGATTGTTGATCTGAATACCAACAAAGTGATCTATTCGAACCACCCGGATCTGGTGCGTCCGATTGCGTCTATCAGCAAATTAATGACCGCGATGGTTGTGCTGGATGCACGACTGCCGCTGGATGAAAAACTAAAAGTGGATATCAGCCAGACGCCGGAGATGAAAGGGGTCTATTCGCGCGTACGACTGAATAGCGAAATCAGCCGTAAAGATATGCTGTTGCTGGCGCTGATGTCTTCAGAAAACCGCGCGGCGGCAAGCCTTGCGCACCATTATCCCGGTGGTTACAAAGCCTTTATTAAGGCAATGAATGCGAAAGCGAAATCGCTCGGAATGAACAACACGCGCTTTGTTGAACCTACCGGATTGTCGGTGCATAACGTTTCAACTGCCCGTGACTTAACCAAACTGCTCATTGCCAGCAAACAATATCCGTTGATCGGGCAGTTAAGTACTACCCGGGAAGATATGGCAACCTTCTCTAATCCGACGTATACGCTGCCGTTCCGCAATACTAATCATCTGGTGTATCGCGATAACTGGAATATTCAGTTAACCAAAACCGGCTTTACCAATGCGGCGGGCCATTGTCTGGTGATGCGTACGGTTATCAATAATAAACCGGTGGCGCTGGTAGTGATGGACGCGTTTGGCAAATATACCCATTTTGCCGATGCCAGCCGCCTGCGTACCTGGATTGAAACCGGTAAAGTGATGCCTGTGCCGGCAGCAGCGTTGAGCTATAAAAAACAAAAAGCCGCCCAAATGGCGGCGGCGGGGCAGACGGCACAGAACGATTAAGTGAATTCGGATGGCGATACTCTGCCATCCGTAATTTTTACTCCACTTCCTGCCAGTTTTTCCGTTTACTGGTTTTACCGATCCCCGGATTCATGCTGTTGGTCGGATCGTTCTCGCGATAGAACTTCTGCAACGTCTCCGGTGCTTTATACAAATGACCGACGTTATGCTCGGCAGGGTACTGCGCGCCGCGCTGCTGTAGCAGTTCCAGCATCTGTTCTTTTAACGCATGCACATCCACGCCTTTTTTCACTATGTAATCCTGATGGAAGACATAGCACATAAAATGGCCGTAATAGAGCTTGTGCACCAGCTGGCTGTCGATCTCCGGCGGTAAATGCTCATACCACTCGGTGTCGTTACGCCGCAGAGCGATATCCAACGCCAGAATGTCTTCGACTTCATCGGAATGCACCGCCTGATAACGAATTGCTGCGCCCGCAGCGGCGAAACGGTGTAAAAACGCTTTGCTGCCTTCCTCCGGCGTACAGACAAAGAAATCGCCTTCGGCCTGTTTGAAATAATCCACCAGCCACGATTTGGCTTCGCCCACGCCATCGCCCGCCATTTTTAACAGCAGATGATGCTCGTATTTATCGCGCCAGTTTTTCATGCGCGGCGGTAAATGGCTGGGGAACAGGTGACCGAATTTTTGCATCGCACGGTCAGTAAAATGCGGACGGAAGAATTTCACTTTCTCCAGCATCGCATCGGTGCGTCCCTTGAGATTAAAGAAGAACGGCATCTTGTCGGTGCCTAACTTATCAATCATCAGGAAGGTGTCTTTGCCGTATTTTTCCGCAATATCGTAGATATCCCGGTGCATATATTCCCCGGCAACCGGCAGATTTTCGAAGTTAGCCAGAATATGACGGCGGATTTCGGTCAGCACTTCCGGCTGGTTGGTGCCGATATAAAACACCTGCTGATTTTTTTCCGCTTCGAAGGTATCAAGACGTACTGCAAAGACCGCCAGCTTCCCGGCGCAACCAGAAGATTCAAATAACCGATCAGGATCGGCGTTATAACGTGCGGGCGTGTCGGCTTCAATATCACGAACGCGGTGGACATAGTCATAATCGTGGGCGTGACGACCATCGTGACGCACATCGTCATCTTTGATGCGATCATCATCCAGCTTGCTAAGGATCTGCTCCGGCGTTTCGCCCAGATCAATCCCCAGATGGTTCACCAGCGTCAGTTTGCCGTCTTCATTTATACGCGCGAATAACGACATTTCGGTATACGCCGGGCCACGTTGCACCAGCGAGCCGCCGGAGTTGTTACAAATACCGCCGATGACCGATGCGCCTATACACGATGATCCAATCACTGAGTGCGGTTCGCGTCCCAGCGGTTTGAGGGCTTTTTCCAGCGAATAGAGCGTGGTGCCCGGATAGGCCAGCACCTGTTCGCCCTTGCCAAGAACGTGCAGCTTGTCGAGACGCAGGGTGCTGATGATAACGACATCGCGATCATAATCGTTACCGTTTGGCGTCGATCCTTCGGTCAGGCCTGTATTGGCGGCCTGCATCAGAATAATTTTGTCGGCGGTGACGCAGGCTTTCAGCACCCGCCACAATTCTAGTAGTGAGCCAGGGAAAACGACAGCCAGCGCGTCGCCCTGACCAGAACGGAAGCCCTTGCGATAGCGGGCCGTTTTTGCGGGATCGGTGAGCAGGTGTGAAGAACCCACCAGACGAGCAAGTTCATTCAAAAAGGCTTTATTATCAGTTGTTGTCATGGAAGACATTTTCCACTCCTTGTGGTGGCGAAAAAATATCACAAACTAGAATAGCGCCTTGTATAACAATTCAGCGAGTGAATATTTTGAAAATTCAGACAATAAACTGAGCATTCTTTTTCTCTCTCCATCATGCTTATGGCAAACTACGGTTTTTGCACCATTTTCGCTGCCACGTCGGGCAACAAAGGAAGAAAAATCCATATGAAATGGCTATGTTCAGTAGGAATCGCGGTGAGTCTGGCCCTGCAGCCAGCACTGGCGGATGATTTATTCGGCAACCATCCATTAACGCCCGAAGCGCGGGATGCGTTCGTCACCGAACTGCTTAAGAAAATGACAGTTGATGAGAAAATTGGTCAGCTGCGCTTAATCAGCGTCGGCCCGGATAACCCGAAAGAGGCGATCCGCGAGATGATCAAAGACGGTCAGGTTGGGGCGATTTTCAACACCGTAACCCGTCAGGATATCCGCGCCATGCAGGATCAGGTGATGGAATTAAGCCGCCTGAAAATTCCTCTTTTCTTTGCTTACGACGTGCTGCACGGTCAGCGCACGGTGTTCCCGATTAGCCTCGGTCTGGCCTCGTCTTTTAACCTCGATGCAGTGAAAACGGTCGGACGTGTCTCTGCTTATGAAGCGGCAGATGATGGCCTGAATATGACCTGGGCACCGATGGTCGATGTCTCGCGCGATCCGCGCTGGGGACGTGCTTCCGAAGGTTTTGGCGAAGATACGTATCTCACCTCAACAATGGGTAAAACCATGGTGGAAGCGATGCAGGGTAAAAGCCCGGCAGATCGCTACTCGGTGATGACCAGCGTCAAACACTTTGCCGCATACGGCGCGGTAGAAGGCGGTAAAGAGTACAACACCGTCGATATGAGTCCGCAGCGCCTGTTTAATGATTATATGCCGCCGTACAAAGCGGGGCTGGACGCAGGCAGCGGCGCGGTGATGGTGGCGCTGAACTCGCTGAACGGCACGCCAGCCACCTCCGATTCCTGGCTGCTGAAAGATGTTCTGCGCGACCAGTGGGGCTTTAAAGGCATCACCGTTTCCGATCACGGTGCAATCAAAGAGCTGATTAAACATGGCACGGCGGCAGACCCGGAAGATGCGGTGCGCGTGGCGCTGAAATCCGGAATCAACATGAGCATGAGCGACGAGTACTACTCGAAGTATCTGCCTGGGTTGATTAAATCCGGCAAAGTGACGATGGCAGAGCTGGACGATGCTGCCCGCCATGTACTGAACGTTAAATATGATATGGGGTTGTTTAACGACCCATACAGCCATTTGGGGCCGAAAGAGTCTGACCCGGTGGATACCAATGCCGAAAGCCGCCTGCACCGTAAAGAAGCGCGTGAAGTGGCGCGCGAAAGCTTGGTGTTGCTGAAAAACCGTCTCGAAACGTTACCGCTGAAAAAATCGGCCACCATTGCGGTGGTTGGGCCACTGGCGGACAGTAAACGTGACGTGATGGGCAGCTGGTCCGCAGCCGGTGTTGCCGATCAATCCGTGACCGTACTGACCGGGATTAAAAATGCCGTCGGTGAAAACGGTAAAGTGCTGTATGCCAAAGGGGCGAACGTTACCAGTGACAAAGGCATTATCGATTTCCTGAATCAGTATGAAGAAGCGGTCAAAGTCGATCCGCGTTCGCCGCAAGAGATGATTGATGAAGCGGTGCAGACGGCGAAACAATCTGATGTGGTGGTGGCTGTAGTCGGTGAAGCACAGGGGATGGCGCACGAAGCCTCCAGCCGGACCGATATCACTATTCCGCAAAGCCAACGTGACTTGATTGCGGCGCTGAAAGCCACCGGTAAACCGCTGGTGCTGGTGCTGATGAACGGGCGTCCGCTGGCGCTGGTGAAAGAAGATCAGCAGGCTGATGCGATTCTGGAAACCTGGTTTGCGGGGACTGAAGGCGGTAATGCAATTGCCGATGTATTGTTTGGCGATTACAACCCGTCCGGCAAGCTGCCAATGTCCTTCCCGCGTTCTGTCGGGCAGATCCCGGTGTACTACAGCCATCTGAATACCGGTCGCCCGTATAATGCCGACAAGCCGAACAAATACACTTCGCGTTATTTTGATGAAGCTAACGGGGCGTTGTATCCGTTCGGCTATGGGCTGAGCTACACCACTTTCACCGTCTCTGATGTGAAACTTTCTGCGCCGACCATGAAGCGTGACGGCAAAGTGACTGCCAGCGTGCAGGTGACGAACACCGGTAAGCGCGAGGGTGCCACGGTAGTGCAGATGTACTTGCAGGATGTGACGGCTTCCATGAGTCGCCCTGTGAAACAGCTGAAAGGCTTTGAGAAAATCACCCTGAAACCGGGCGAAACTCAGACCGTTAGCTTCCCGATTGATATCGAGGCGCTGAAGTTCTGGAATCAACAGATGAAATATGACGCCGAGCCTGGCAAGTTCAATGTCTTTATCGGCACTGATTCCGCACGCGTTAAGAAAGGCGAGTTTGAGTTGCTGTAATGCTTTAGCAAGGGCGCGACGTTTGCGCCCTTTGCCTGATGTTCATATCTTAACTTGCTGAATTTTCGCCCTTTGTAGGCCGGATAAGGCGCTCGCGCCGCATCCGGCAGGAAACGCCGGACCGAATATGCCTCTTAAGTATTTATCTGATTCTGCAACTGAATCCGTCCGCTTAGGCTAATCCCGCCATTATCAACTATGCTTTTCTCTTAATTCGCTGAAAACAACAGTAAAAGAATGAGGAAAGCATCATGCCACTCTCAAAGGTCTGGGCAGGTTCACTGGTTTTGTTGGCAGCCGTGAGCCTGCCGCTGCACGCGGCTTCCCCCGTTAAAGTCGGTTCAAAAATCGATACCGAAGGCGCGCTGCTCGGCAATATCATTTTGCAAGTACTGGAAAGCCACGGCGTACCGACGGTCAATAAAGTGCAACTCGGAACGACTCCTGTGGTGCGCGGGGCGATTACTTCCGGTGAACTGGATATCTATCCGGAATATACCGGCAATGGCGCGTTTTTCTTTAAAGATGAAAACGATGCAGCGTGGAAAAACGCGCAGCAAGGTTACGAGAAAGTCAAAAAACTCGATGCAGAGCAAAACAAGTTAATCTGGCTGACGCCCGCACCTGCAAATAACACCTGGACCATCGCCGTGCGTCAGGATGTGGCAGAGAAAAACAAACTCACTTCGCTTGCTGACCTGAGTCGTTATCTGAAAGAGGGCGGCACCTTCAAACTGGCAGCCTCGGCAGAGTTTATCGAACGCGCCGATGCGTTACCCGCGTTTGAAAAAGCCTACGACTTTAAACTCGATCAGGATCAGTTACTGTCACTGGCTGGCGGCGACACGGCGGTAACGATTAAAGCCGCTGCCCAGCAAACTTCTGGCGTTAATGCCGCAATGGCTTACGGCACTGACGGTCCGGTCGCGGCGCTGGGGCTGCAAACCTTAAGCGATCCGCAAGGCGTGCAACCTATCTACGCGCCTGCACCAGTGGTGCGTGAGTCGGTGTTGAAAGAGTATCCGCAAATGGCACAGTGGCTACAGCCAGTCTTCGCCAGCCTCGATGCAAAAACATTGCAGCAACTGAATGCCAGCATTGCAGTGGAAGGACTGGATGCCAAAAAAGTGGCTGCCGACTACCTGAAACAAAAAGGGTGGACGAAGTAATTTCCCGTGACTTATCTACGTATTAATCCTGTTCTGGCGCTGCTGCTGTTGCTGACGGCAATCGCAGCAGCGCTGCCGTTTATCAGCTACGCGCCTAATCGTTTAGTCTCGGGTGAAGGGCGACATCTCTGGCAGCTGTGGCCGCAAACGATTTGGATGCTGGTGGGCGTTGGTTGCGCCTGGCTGACAGCCTGTTTTATTCCCGCTAAAAAAGGCAGCATTTTTGCACTCATTCTGGCGCAATTCGTCTTCGTATTGCTGGTGTGGGGAGCAGGAAAGGCGGCGACCCAACTGGCGCAAAATGGCAGTGCGCTGGCGCGTACCAGCCTCGGCAGTGGTTTCTGGCTGGCCGCGGCGCTGGCATTGCTGGCCTGTAGTGATGCCATCCGCCGAATCTCCACGCATCCGCTGTGGCGCTGGTTGTTGCATATGCAGATTGCCATTATACCGCTGTGGTTGCTGTACTCCGGCACGCTTAACGATCTCTCACTAATGAAAGAATACGCCAACCGTCAGGATGTGTTTGACGACGCGCTGGCACAACATCTGACGTTGCTGTTTGGTGCGGTGCTGCCTGCGTTAGTGATTGGTGTGCCGTTGGGCATCTGGTGCTACTTTTCCACCGCGCGGCAGGGGGCGATTTTTTCTCTGCTCAATGTCATTCAGACCGTGCCTTCGGTGGCGCTCTTTGGCCTGCTGATTGCGCCGCTTGCCGGACTGGTTACGGCCTTTCCGTGGCTGGGGAAGTTCGGCATAGCAGGAACCGGAATGACACCCGCACTGATTGCGCTGGTGCTCTATGCCTTGCTGCCGCTGGTGCGCGGCGTGGTAGTAGGCTTGAACCAGATCCCGCGCGATGTGCTGGAGAGCGCCAGAGCGATGGGGATGAGCGGGGCGCAGCGATTCCTGCATGTTCAGTTACCGCTGGCGTTACCGGTATTTCTGCGCAGCCTGCGGGTGGTGATGGTGCAAACTGTAGGCATGGCGGTGATTGCGGCGTTAATCGGCGCAGGCGGTTTTGGTGCGCTGGTTTTCCAGGGGCTGCTAAGCAGCGCCATTGATTTAGTGTTGCTGGGGGTGATCCCGGTAATTGTTCTGGCGGTGCTGATCGATGCGCTGTTCGATTTACTTATCGCACTGCTGAAGGTGAAACGTAATGATTGAATTTAGCCATGTCAGCAAACTGTTCGGCGCACAAAAAGCCGTTAACGATCTCAATCTCAATTTTCAGGAAGGGAGTTTTTCGGTGCTGATTGGCACATCTGGCTCCGGTAAATCCACCACCCTGAAAATGATTAACCGCCTGGTGGAGCATGACAGCGGAGAGATCCGCTTTGCCGGAGAAGAAATTCGCTCGCTGCCAGTACTGGAGTTGCGCCGCCGGATGGGCTATGCCATTCAATCTATTGGCCTGTTCCCCCACTGGAGCGTGGCGCAAAATATCGCTACCGTGCCGCAATTACAAAAATGGTCGCGGGCGCGGATTGACGATCGTATCGACGAATTAATGGCGCTACTGGGGCTGGAGGCGAATTTGCGTGAGCGTTATCCGCATCAGCTTTCCGGCGGTCAGCAGCAACGTGTGGGAGTGGCACGCGCACTGGCTGCCGATCCGCAAGTCTTACTGATGGATGAACCCTTTGGCGCGCTGGACCCGGTAACGCGTGGCGCGTTGCAACAAGAGATGACGCGCATTCACCGTTTGCTGGGGCGTACCATTGTGCTGGTCACTCATGATATTGATGAGGCGCTACGGCTGGCAGAACATCTGGTATTGATGGATCACGGTGAAGTGGTGCAGCAGGGGAATCCGCTGACGATGCTGACTCGTCCGGCGAATGATTTTGTCCGCCAGTTTTTTGGACGTAGTGAACTGGGTGTGCGCCTGCTTTCGTTACGTAGTGTGGCGGATTACGTGCGTCGCGAAGAACGGGCAGAAGGTGAGGCACTGGCAGAAGAGATGACGCTGCGCGATGCGCTCTCCCTGTTTGTCGCGCGGGGATGCGAGGTGCTGCCGGTGGTGAACACGCAGGGCCAGCCTAGCGGCACGCTGCATTTTCAGGATCTGCTGGTGGAGGCGTAAGCGTATGAAGATGTTGCGCGATCCGCTGTTCTGGCTCATTGCTCTTTTTGTGGCGCTGATTTTCTGGCTACCTTACAGCCAGCCGCTTTTTGCTGCCTTGTTCCCACAACTGCCACGACCCGTTTATCAGCAAGAAAGTTTTGCCGCTCTGGCACTGGCTCATTTCTGGCTGGTGGGAATTTCGAGTTTGTTTGCGGTGATCATTGGTACTGGTGCCGGAATTGCTGTCACTCGCCCGTGGGGCGCGGAATTTCGCCCACTGGTGGAAACTATTGCCGCCGTTGGACAGACTTTTCCGCCCGTCGCAGTGCTGGCGATTGCCGTTCCGGTGATCGGCTTTGGCCTGCAACCGGCGATTATCGCCTTGATCCTGTACGGTGTGCTGCCCGTCCTGCAGGCGACACTTGCCGGGCTGGGAGCGATTGATGCCAGCGTGACAGAAGTTGCGAAAGGTATGGGAATGAGTCGAGGTCAGCGACTGCGTAAGGTCGAGCTACCGCTGGCGGCTCCGGTGATTCTGGCGGGCGTGCGAACTTCGGTGATTATCAACATTGGTACGGCGACGATCGCCTCAACGGTAGGGGCCAGCACGCTGGGTATGCCCATCATCATCGGGCTTAGCGGATTTAATACCGCGTATGTGATCCAGGGGGCGTTACTGGTGGCACTGGCGGCGATCATCGCAGACCGCCTGTTTGAAAGGCTGGTGCAGGCGCTTAGCCAGCACGCAAAATAAAGGTATAACCTGCGAGCATGACGCCACCAATTCCGCCTAACGCCATAAACAGGAACAGGGCGATGACCCCAATTTTAGCTATGCGCATAATGCACTCCTTATGTTAACGAAAGGATTGTACAGTAAAGCGCATTTGTTAACGAATCATTAAATGCCGAGTGGGAAAATATCATGGCCTTGTTCCTGCCAACTGGTGAGTTGCTGCTGTTGGGCGGAGGTTCGATTTTCACCGCACCACACCAGCAATGTACGGCCTTCGAACAGTTCAGGGCGTAGTTGATTGAGCGAGTGGGCGAGGACATCAATGCGCCATCCTTGTTGACTGGCAATCCAGCCCTCCAGCCACAGACGGGTGGTATCCTGAATATTCCAGCCAACCACCAGCGCATCTTTACCCTGTTTTTTACGTGCCGAAGCCAGACAAATGGCGATGTAGTTGATCAGTACGCCGTCGAGGATCGCCAGCAGCGCCTGGAGAGTCGGTTGTTGGCACTGAAGCCGTCGGCGCAGAGGAATAAACAGATGTGTGGTGAGCGTCTGGGCGGGGTAATCCTGACCGCGCTCTTTGATCCACGTTCGCAGGCTATGCAGATTGCCGCTTTGCAGGTAGGTCAGTAATGTTTCTTGCTGATCGCGCCAGCCGTTCTGCACATCAACATTTTCATTACTGAGCAGCATTTTAACTTTGCTGACCTGCACGCCGTTGTCGATCCAGCGTTTGATCTCGCGGATACGGTCAATATCGGCATCGTTGAACAGCCGATGACCGCCGTCTGTCCGTTGCGGTTTCAGCAATCCGTAACGCCTCTGCCACGCGCGTAACGTGACAGGGTTAATATCACAAAGCAACGCCACTTCACCAATTGTGTAAAGCGCCATCGTCTCACCCTTGCTCGCGAGGTCCCGGTTTAACTTTAGACGCAGTTTTGCGAACCAGGTAGTTTTGCCCGTTTTTTGTGCATTTATAGGGTGATTTTATTTTTGCCAGGCGATTTTGAGTGATCGTACTCACGAATTCTCATTTTTCTGCAAGAGTTCAAAGAAAGTTAAACGCAGGCAATGTATGTTACGCGTTTTAAAGGGAAGTGTGGTTTGCGGGTATGTACGATTTTAATCTGGTGTTGCTGCTGCTTCAGCAGATGTGCGTTTTTTTAGTCATTGCGTGGTTAATGAGTAAAACGCCATTATTCATACCGTTAATGCAGGTCACGGTTCGTCTGCCGCATAAATTTCTCTGCTACATCGTCTTTTCCATCTTCTGCATCATGGGCACCTGGTTTGGGTTGCACATTGACGATTCTATTGCCAATACCCGTGCGATAGGCGCGGTAATGGGCGGCTTACTCGGCGGTCCGGTCGTCGGTGGGCTGGTTGGCCTAACCGGCGGGTTACATCGATATTCGATGGGGGGCATGACCGCGCTAAGTTGCATGATCTCGACCATCGTTGAAGGATTGCTCGGCGGCCTGGTACACAGCATCCTGATCCGTCGCGGGCGCACTGATAAAGTCTTTAACCCCATTACCGCCGGTGCCGTCACGTTCGTCGCTGAAATGGTGCAAATGTTGATCATCCTGGCGATCGCCCGACCTTATGAAGATGCGGTGCGTCTGGTGAGTAATATTGCTGCGCCAATGATGGTCACCAATACCGTTGGCGCGGCGCTGTTTATGCGTATATTGCTCGATAAACGCGCGATGTTTGAAAAATACACTTCGGCTTTTTCTGCCACTGCGCTGAAAGTGGCAGCCTCGACGGAAGGCATTTTGCGCCAGGGGTTTAACGAAGTGAACAGCATGAAAGTGGCTCAGGTGCTGTATCAGGAGCTGGATATTGGTGCAGTCGCGATTACCGATCGAGAGAAATTGCTGGCCTTTACCGGAATTGGTGACGACCACCATTTACCCGGCAAACCGATTTCTTCAACTTATACTTTAAAAGCGATTGAAACCGGTGAAGTGGTCTACGCTGATGGCAACGAAGTACCTTATCGTTGCTCTTTGCATCCGCAATGCAAACTGGGGTCGACGCTGGTAATTCCGTTGCGTGGTGAAAATCAGCGGGTGATGGGCACCATCAAATTGTATGAAGCCAAAAACCGTTTATTTAGTTCAATCAACCGCACGTTGGGTGAGGGGATTGCGCAATTGCTTTCGGCGCAGATCCTTGCCGGGCAATATGAGCGGCAAAAAGCGATGCTCACCCAGTCAGAGATCAAACTGCTTCACGCCCAGGTGAATCCCCATTTTTTGTTTAATGCGCTTAACACCATTAAAGCGGTGATCCGCCGCGACAGCGAACAGGCCAGCCAGCTGGTGCAGTATCTTTCCACTTTTTTCCGCAAAAACTTAAAGCGGCCTTCGGAGTTTGTTACTCTCGCCGACGAAATTGAACATGTGAACGCTTATCTGCAAATTGAAAAGGCGCGCTTCCAGTCGCGGTTGCAGGTCAATATTGCTATTCCGCAAGAATTATCCCAGCAGCAATTGCCCGCGTTTACCCTGCAACCGATAGTGGAAAACGCCATTAAACATGGGACATCACAACTGCTGGATACAGGGCGAGTGGCAATCAGCGCCCGACGTGAGGGGCAACATTTAATGCTGGAGATCGAAGACAATGCCGGTTTGTATCAACCGGTAACCAATGCCAGTGGGCTGGGGATGAATCTGGTGGATAAGCGTTTACGTGAACGGTTTGGCGATGACTATGGGATAAGCGTCGCCTGTGAGCCTGATAGTTACACCCGAATAACGTTACGACTACCATGGAGGGACGAGGCATGATTAAAGTCTTAATTGTCGATGATGAACCGTTAGCACGGGAGAACCTGCGCGTATTTTTGCAGGAGCAGAGCGATATTGAAATCGTTGGAGAGTGTTCAAACGCCGTGGAAGGGATCGGCGCGGTGCATAAACTGCGCCCGGATGTGCTGTTTCTCGATATCCAGATGCCGCGCATCAGTGGTCTGGAAATGGTGGGGATGCTCGACCCGGAACATCGTCCGTATATTGTTTTTCTCACCGCGTTTGACGAATACGCTATTAAAGCCTTTGAAGAACATGCCTTTGACTATCTGCTGAAGCCAATTGATGAAGCGCGACTGGAGAAAACGCTGGCGCGTTTGCGGCAGGAACGCAGCAAGCAGGATGTTTCGCTGTTACCAGAAAATCAACAGGCGCTGAAATTTATCCCTTGTACGGGGCATAGTCGGATTTATTTGCTGCAAATGAAAGATGTGGCATTTGTCAGCAGTCGGATGAGCGGTGTCTACGTTACCAGCCACGAAGGGAAAGAGGGCTTTACCGAATTGACATTACGTACCCTGGAAAGTCGTACACCACTACTGCGCTGCCATCGTCAGTATCTGGTTAACCTCGCGCATTTACAGGAGATTCGTCTGGAAGATAACGGCCAGGCCGAGTTGATTTTGCGTAATGGCTTAACCGTGCCGGTCAGCCGCCGTTATCTGAAAAGCTTAAAAGAGGCGATTGGCCTGTAAAAGACTGCTAAAATGGCTTTTTGCCTCATCAACACCTGAAGGCCTCATGCTAAGTAACGATATTCTGCGCAGCGTGCGCTACATTTTGAAAGCCAATAATAATGACCTGGTGCGTATTCTGGCGCTGGGTAATGTCGAAGCCACCGCGGAACAGATCGCCGTCTGGCTACGTAAAGAAGACGAAGAGGGTTTTCAGCGTTGTCCGGACATTGTTTTGTCGTCATTCCTCAATGGCCTGATTTATGAAAAACGCGGCAAGGATGAGTCTGCTCCGGCACTGGAGCCGGAACGTCGCATTAATAACAACATCGTGCTGAAAAAATTACGCATCGCGTTTTCGCTGAAAACCGATGACATTCTGGCGATCCTCACCGAACAGCAGTTCCGCGTTTCGATGCCGGAAATTACGGCGATGATGCGTGCACCGGATCATAAAAACTTCCGCGAATGCGGCGATCAATTTTTACGTTATTTTCTGCGTGGACTGGCAGCGCGCCAGCATGTGAAGAAAAGCTAAGACGGGTATGGCGGCCATGCGCAAACATGGCCGCCGACAGATTATTTCACTTCTTTAAAACCAGCGGCTTTCATCACCAGTTCCATTTGCGCCATAGTGATACCTTTTTTGGCATCTTCAGCAGAAACGTTGATTCCTGAAATACCCTGCAGGGCTTTAAAATCCACTTTCTCCATATCGATAGTCACGTTTTCCTGCGCGTAGGTATCGGTATAGGTTAATTTTTCTTCAACACCCGCGATGTTTTTGTATTTGGCGCTTAACGGCTCAAGTGTCTTGGCAGCATCTTCTTTGGTGGTTGCACCAATGGAGGCAAATTGAATTTTGGTTTCAGAAGATTGCTTAAGCACCTTGTCACCTTTGTAGACATAGGTAATGGCAATTTCAGTGCCGTTCAGATTGGCGCTGAATTTCTTCGATTCTTCTTTGTCACCGCAGCCAGCAAGAGAGAAAACCAGAACAGATGCAACAACAAGGGAAAACAGCTTATTGAAAGCCTTCATGTAAAACTCCATTTTATTTAATCAAGGAACTGGTGACTCTCACCAGGGGCTATATAGGATATGCCTAATACCGTGGCGTGAGCAGTCCGGAGCTGGAGTAGAACTCTTAGTAAAAAGCACTATTTCATCCTTGTTGCTGAAGCATGGGGAATAATTGTTCGCACAGCAAAACACCGTTATTCATTGCTTCTACCCGTGCCTCGCTTTCTGTATTACGAAATTGTCCCAACATATGTGCCAGCCGATAAAAACCCACCGCGGTGAGGTCATTCGCCAGCAACTCTGCCTGACCAATAGCACTCTGTTCCTGATAGCGCCAGCCGTTATGGAGCAGTTGAATAAGTAATGCCTGGCAGCGCATCAGCAACTGATGAGCAGTAGACGGCACAGGCAGAACGCTGACAGAAGGTAGTGATGTCACCACAGGCGCAGTTTCTGCGTCCAGCGCCCAGGCACGAGTCTTTGTCATCATTACCTGTGGTTCCAGTGTCAATTGCCCATCAACAAAACTGACAAAGCCAGAAACCAGACACACGGGGTCGTCTGTTTGTTGCAAAAGCGCCGCCATGCGTTCAACGGCATAAGGCGCGCTGGCTGAGGCTGGCAGTGATAACGTCAGCTGATTATCTTCACCTTCGCCGCTGATTACCTGCGCATCCAGCGTTTGGCGGCTGCTATCCCAACCGAGTGAAATACACTCAGCGACCGGCAGAATAAATAAGTTATCGACCTGATTAAGAGGCCGTATGCAGGCGGGGGGACGCTGGCGTAAATATTCCCGCAAAGCCACAATGCCCGGCTGGCGCAACGGCGCGCTCAACATTTGCCAGGCATCTGGCGACAGTGGAACAACACTACTCAAGCGGTTACGGGTCGCGAACAGCAGTTCGCCTTCGGCACTGCGACGCGCTGCTTGTGAAACAATTTGCCCACCTGCCAGTGCGCCAGCCTGAAAACTAAACAGCCGACGTTTTGCCGCGGGAGCGTTTTCTTGTTCGCTTCTCGGCCAACTACGCGAAAGATGCAAAATACTGCCGGTGTCGGGATCGGTAAACCAGATGCGTAAACCATAATGCTCAATATCCTGCCAGCAACGCATACCTAAAGACACCAGCCGCAGATGATCAAGCTTTGCTTCTCCGGCAATGCCAGAGCCAACGACCGTGCGCCACGGCACAGGAGGAACTTCACCAACACTGTCGCGCCGGGCCATCTCTTGTACGCAATTTAATCGACTGTTTAATGCCGCAAGCTGACGTAAGCATTCTCCGGCATGATAGTGGCTGGCGCGGGCGTGGAAGGCATCAACGCTGGCGCGCAGTTGCCGTAGCGATTCACTCACCCAGCGCCAGTTGCAGGCCTCTGCCGCCTGCAATGCGCGGTTGAAAGCGGCCTCGTAGTGAATAAGCGGCTGGCTGATGCCGCTCAGCCATAATGCTTGGCTTAGTTGTTGAACATATTGACGACACGTTTTGCCTTCTTCGCTGGCAAACGGATCGTCAGATGATGTGACGTGTTCGCTGCGCATCTGCCAGATTAAATGAGTAAATTCCGCCTGCTGAGTTTTGGCCTGGACAAAGGCCTGTACCGCCAGTACGACATGTTCGCAAAGTGTTCCTTCAATGCAATCACAGCGGGCGAAGCGAATGCTGCTGCGGGAATAAAAACGCACATCACTCATCGGTAAGCGGGCTGAGGGAATTTCGCCAGGCGCACAGAACAACTCAATGGTGATGCCTTTAGCGACCAGCACCTGTGCACGTTTGCGGGTGGCATCGGGCAGGGTAGCCAGTTCTTCCAGCCAGATTGCAGGCTGCCACTCTTCTTCTTTTTCCGTGGGCCGGGTGGTGGCACAAAGTCGCTGATAACTTAACACCAGCATCACGCGATGACGGCACATGCCGCTAGCCCCGCAGGTGCACTGAGCCTCTTTCAGTGCCTGACCGTTCGCCAGCTGGGTACGGACACCGTCACTGAAGGTGGCGATTAAAGCGCCGTTCTCATGGCTGATTTCCGGGACGTTGCCATTTTCCAGTTCCTTAAGGCTGCGCTTAACAAAACCGGCATTGCTTAACGCCGTCAGTGCCTGCGGTGTCAGTTCTAATAATTCCGGACGTAGTGAATTCATGACTGAAGATTCTCCGCAAGCCATGATGCCAGCTCGCCCGGCGTCATGGCGGCTATTTGTGCGCCGACATTAACCAGCGCCTGGGCCGTATCGCGGTCATAGCAAGGCGTTGCTGTGCTATCGAGCGCTGCCAGTCCCAGCACTTTGATGCCGCTCTGGACACACTTTTTCACCTGATGCGTCAGTAATGATGATGAACCCCCTTCGTAAAAATCGCTCACGAGGATAATGACGCTTTTCGCTGGTTGTTCAATAAGTTGCCGACCATATTCCACGGCACTGGCGATATTTGTTCCGCCGCCTAATTGCACTTTCATTAATAACTCTACCGGATCGGCAACGTCTGCCGTGAGATCAACCACGCTGGTGTCAAACGCCACCAGATGGGTACGAATGCCGGGTAACTGCCATAAACAGGCCGCCATCACCGCAGAGTGGATCACCGAATCGACCATCGAGCCGCTTTGATCAACCAGTAAGACCAGTTGCCATTGTTCGCTTTGGCGTTTAATGCGGCTGTTAAAGCGGGGGGATTCGATATACAACTTGCCGTGTTGCGGGTGCCAGTGTTGCAGGTTGGCGCGCAGAGTACTTTTGAAATCAAAGTTTCGCGCCAGTGGAATAAATGAGCGGCGACGGCGATCGCGGACACCAGAAAAAGCCTGACGAACTTCCTTTGCCAGTCGAGCCATAATTTCTTCAACAACCTGGCGCACTATCCGGCGGGCGGCAGCCAGTACTTCGGGATTCATCAGATGTTTGGTGTGCAAAACGGCGCGTAGCAGGCTTTCAGAAGGCTGCATACGTTCCAGCACGTCGAGATTCGTCACCACATCTTCAATGCCGTAGCGCAGTACGGCATCGCTTTCCAGCCGCTCAATCACCTGTTGCGGAAACAGCGTGTGAATACTGTTGATCCACTCAGGGGTGGTGAGATTTGAGCTACCTAATCCACCGGAACGTTCACCACGCTGGAGCCGTTCAGGATCGCGCCCATACAGCCACTCCAGCGCGTGGTCTATCTGCCGGGCGTTGTCATCCAGCCCACAAAGCGTCGTTTCTGCCGCTTCGCCAAGAATTAATCGCCAGCGTTGTAGCTCACGGGTGGTCAGAAGATCGTTCAGTTCAGACATGGAAAACTCCCCAGTTTTGCAGCGATGCCAGTGCCTGCTGTTCGAGTTGTTGATGATGTGCAATGGCTTGTGGTGGACAATGCAACGGCATTTGCAGCGCCGAAACGGGAAGTTGCGCCAGTTGATAATGCTCAAGCACCTGATGCGCCAGCGTCCCGCGTTCTCGTGGTGGTAGCCAGGCCATCGCCGCGCGTAAATCGGGCAGGGCATTGATAAAATTGGCATCACTCAGTTGATTTAAATGACTGCTGAAACCGGCGATAAATGCCGGCTGACAGGCCAGTTGATGACGGGCTAATGCCAGCAAACCGTGCAGCGCTTCGCCGGATTGTGCCGGGGATAACTGCGCCAGCATCGTCAGCGCCGCTTCGGCACTGGCGTTGGGATGTTCCAGACGCATTAGTGCGCCAAGAGCCGCGCCGCGATCCAGCGCCGGGGCATGAATCGCCTGACTGCGTCGCTCCAGTAAGGCTACCGCCGCAGAAAGAGAAATGCCGGGGAGCTGCACACCGCTATGCAGATCACGCAGGATATGACACAACGCTTGCCAGCTATGCAGGTGAGCGTGAAACTCCTTTTCATCCGGTCTGCCGTTGGATTCACACAGCCACAGCGTGCGATCGATAGCCGCGCATAACGTCGTTTGTAATATCTGCGCGCCTTGCATACCGCTAATTTCATCCAGCCTCCATAAGGCATATAGCACTTCCAGCGCCTGGCCCATTTCGGCAAATTGATTTTCCTGGGCTATTAATAATGTGAGTTGTTCCAGTAATTGTTGACTGAAGGACGCCAGACCCGCTAACGCTGCCTGGCTAAGACATGTGGTGATACTGCCGATTCCACCCGCGTCCAGCATATCGGCTTCTAATTTATGGCGTGCGGCTTCCTGGAGTGTGGCACCAAAGCAGGCGGCCTCAATCAATGCCGCATGCTGGCTAAGCGGGCGGGTTAATTTCCAGCGTTCTTCACCGTTGCCTGCAAGTGTCAGTGTGCTTCCCTGCTGGCGTACAATCCCTGGGATCTCCAGTATTGCCAGCCGATGTAACACCTGACTTTGCGCTAGTCCATTGGGGTTAAAGCGATTTAAGGTAAGCTCCGCCGGAAGAGAGATTGCGGTACGTTCCAGTTCGCAGGTGACATCTTTTGGCAGAGGCGGTTGTGGCGTAGAAGGGGCAAGTTTACCGAATCCGTCACCCGCTAATGTGTCTATCAACGTTAGCAGAATCGGATCGGTGTCGGGATGAATAACTCCGCGATAGCTCCACGGCAACGGCGCGTTCAGGGCTTCTTTAATCAGCGAGCCTGCTATGGCATCCAGCCAGTCAGTGCGTAACGGTAGTTTATGTCCGCGCAACTGTGCCAGCGCCATCGCATGCAGATGAGCGGCAGCCATATCCGCGGTCGAAGCAGGCAAGTGGTGTTGGCGCAAACGGGTAAGAACCGTTTTTAGCAGTTGTTCTCCCGCCTGCTGTAAGCCCCACTGCCAGCACCAGCTTTGCCAGACCGGGGCAGGCATTCCTGAAAGGTATCCTGCCAGCACATCAAGGCGCTTTTCACTGTAGGGTGTGAGATAACAACCTGTAACGGCATCTGCCAGCGAGGGCAATTCTGGCTTGTTAATGTCCTGCGGGCATTCGCGCCACATTTTTGCCAGTGCCGGAGCGTGCCAGCCACCGCAGACGACTAACACGTCGCCATTATTTTGCTGCACCGCCCATGCAATCCAGCGAGCCATAAAGGCTTCGCACTGACGATTGAGTGCATCGCCGGGGAAATCGCCCCGCAGTTGGGCAAAATAGTGCGCCAGTGCAGAGGGTAATGCAGTTTGCTGGCTTTCATCTTCGAACAAGTGATCCCACAGGGTATCGCTGTTATCCATGCGGGTGGCACGCAGCAGCAAGGTCTGGCTTTCCTCTTGCGTATCAGGCGAATCGTCCTCTTCTTCACTCTGTGCCCAGCAAGGCAAATCGATGAAGTAAGTTTGTGCCTGAATACGACGAGCGGCTTGTAGCGCCTGCCACTCCGGCGAAAATTCAGCAAATGGCGTCCAGGCACCACGCCCGGGGGCTGCACCGTCCTGATACTGGCAATAACTGTAAATAGCTACCGGAAGCTGGTGGGCTAAAAACAGTTCGTCTACCCGGTCATTAAAATCAGCCGGGCCTTCAATCAACACGTATCGTGGCCGCTGGCTTTCGATTAACGATTTCACCAGCCGGGCGCAGGCCGGACTATGATGCCGGATGCCGACAATTAACGGCTCGCTCATGCATCTTTCCTCACGGCAGGCGGTGGCGGGCTTGATAATAAGCCTGCCAGTGAGCTTCTTTATGTGTGGCGACACGCTGTTCGAAGTAACGGCGCAGACGCGCGCGATCTTCTTCGTTATCTTTGACGATGGTTCCGGCAATACAGTCCACCAGATCGGCTGGCTCACCTGCGCGATTCGCTAAAAACCAGGCGCGGACGCCCACAGCGTGAGCCACATTCACGGCTTCAGCGGTGGACATAATTGCTGTTAGTGTATCCATTGACGTTTTCTTTTCGCCGTTGGCACGCAGATCGCGGAAGGTGCGGACCAGTAACTCCAGTACCGCGTCAGGCACTTTATGCGGAATACCGCTATGGGCCAGCAAACGCGCCGAAGCACTGGCGACAAGCTCCAGCTCCTGGGCGAAATCCATAATCGGAAAGACAGTTTCAAAATCGAAGCGACGCTTTAGCGCAGCACTCATTTCATTGACGCCGCGATCGCGGGTATTGGCAGTGGCAATAATATTAAAGCCTTCTCGCGCATAGAGCTGACTGGCTTCACCAGTGAGTTCCGGCACCGTCATCACCCTGTCAGAAAGCATACCTAACAGACAGTCTTGCACTTCCAGCGGTGTACGCGTTATCTCTTCAAAACGGACGATTTTGCCGTCGCGCATTCCCTGGTAAAGCGGGGCAGGGACCAGCGCTTCCGTTGATGGACCATGATTGATAAGCAGGGCGTAGTTCCAGCCGTACTTGATTTGATCTTCGGTAGTAGATGCGCCGCCCTGGATGGTTAACCCGGCATCGCCGCTAATAGCGGTTGCCAGTAATTCAGACAGGAGAGATTTTGCGGTACCCGGTTCCCCCACCAACATCAAACCGCGTCCGGTGGCAAGAGTGACTAACATACGTTCGACAGCGGAGGGACTAATCACCACTTTACGGCTAATATTTTGCGCGCTATCGCCAAGGATAAAAGCACGGGCCGCAGGCAAACTTAACTGCCAACCGGGCGGGCAAGGTGCGTTATCATTTTGTTTTAATTTTGCCAGTTCATCGGCGTATAACACAGCAGCAGGCGGACGCTGCAGATGATTATTCTGCGGTGACATATATTCATCCCTGAAATGTATTAATGAAATAAACGATATTTTACGCGCAATAAATGTTTGGCGCATTAGTTGTTTGAGCGAAAAATATCTGGAAAGCAGATCACAGTAAATAAAAAAACCTGCTGGTGAGGCAGGTTCTTTTATTTACTATTTTCAGGCCTAACACCACAGCCTGTGCAACATCGTGTTCCAACGAACGAATTATAACCACGGCTGGACCCCGTTGCAATTAAGATAATGAGATTTATAATCCTGACTGTTGGGACGTTGCGCCGGATCGAACCTATTTCAAGTCCTGGCTACCGGACGGGGGGTGCTGCAGGTGGTGCCCTGATCCGGAGTGCAACATCGTGGTCCAACATACGTAAACCAGTATCGACAGGCAGTGTAAGGGTAAGGTGCTGGTGTTGCGCTCCTTAATAAGGAGAGCGGATGGACACGCTGACACAAAAGTTAACCGTGCTCATTGCCGTACTGGAGTTATTAGTGGCTCTGTTACGGTTGATTGATTTGTTGAAGTAACGGGCAAATTGAAACGCATCTAAGGGGGAAAACCGCTTCCCCCTTTAATAAAATGATTACTGTTTTTATTAATTCATCATATAACTCATTTTTATTTATAAATTCATCGATTTTATATTCAACGCACCATTTGACCGGGATGTGAATATTTATGGTGGGCTATTGGCAAAAAAATATCTGGAAAGTAGATCGCAGAAAATAAAAAAACCTGCTGGTGAGGCAGGTTCTTTTATTTACTACAGTGACGCTAACTTGCTGATTGTGCAACATTTCGTACCAACGAATAAATTATAACCATATCCACACTCCATTGCAATTCAGTGAGTGAGATTTATAATCCTGCCCGTTGGGAGGTTGTGCCGGATCGGACCAATTTTAAGTCCTGGCTGCCGGACGGGTGGTGCCGCAGGCGGTGCCCTGATCCGGAGAGCAACGTTTCGTACCAACATACGTAAACCAGTATCGACAGGCAGTGTAAGGGTAAGGTGCTGGTGTTGCGCTCCTTAATAAGGAGAGCGGATGGACACGCTGACACAAAAGTTAACCGTGCTCATTGCCGTACTGGAGTTATTAGTGGCTCTGTTACGGTTGATTGATTTGTTGAAGTAACGGGCAAATTGAAACGCATCTAAGGGGGAATACCGTTTCCCCCTTTAAGAAAGCTATACTCGTCATACTTCAAGTTGCATGTGCTGCGACTTTAATTATCTAGAGTATATTATTCTATTTCTTGGTTGAATATATTCTGTAGTTCACGATTAAAATTGCTATTACAGTTTCAGGTGATTCACCTCGTAATTTCCGCTCATCAATACACTCATCTCTTATATAAATCAACGCATCATTTATTAGCGGGTCAGCATCTTCTCGATCACGTTGATGAAATGTTGAACGTAGCCGGAATCGCTCCAGTCGATAGACGGAACCTGTAAATAATTCAGAGCATTTATGGATCTCAAGTCTGAAGGAAAACGGATCTTCAGGTACAGGGACCTCATAATCGTAAATAGCAACCAGCTCTTTTTGCACGATCATCGCTTTCCCCGCTGGTAAGTCGTGTTGATAACGGGCAGTTGCATCACTGCCCGCTGTGTTTTTAATGGAAAATGACGTCAGGTGCGCTTAACGCCTCACTCAAATTAAACACATCAAGTTCGGCAAAAGTGACGGATTTATTGTCACGGTACACTCGAAGAGAACGGAAGCTCATTAACGCTTTGCTATCAACATTGTAGTGGTTAAAACCGGGTGAAAACTTAAGGACCAGCCGGTACTCACCCAGGTCATAGACAAATGCGTCCTCATAACCTGACTCCCAGCCTTTGTATCGCATTCCCATAAGTTGCCCAACGGTAGCGGATTTACCTTCCCAGCGAGTCAGGCTGTTACTGGTTGACTCATCAGGTGTGAGCAGCACCGTGCGGCGCGCCAACTGGCGAAAAGGCGGCATAATTTCGTAATCGGCAAAAAGCTGTGCAAATTCACTGCGCATTTCTGCTGTCATTTCTAACGGGTGGGCAATGCCAATCAGAGCGTCCGCAGGCAGGTCAATTGGCTCATCTTGCGCATTGCAGAACCCCCCCTCTGCGGCCACACGAAAGGCGTTGAGTAAACGACGCGGTTCATTTGCCGGATAAACCCCCCATATTAATCGCTGGGTAACCAGACGGGTAAAGGGATGATTAACAAACAGAGAATGAAAATCTGCCAGCGACCAGCGTCGAGTGGTACGTAGGGCAGCTTCAAGACGCGGGAGCAGGTTTTTGCTCACCTGAGTAGCATCTTTTTTTAGCCCTTTTAGTCGGGCCAGTGCCTCGGGCGCTTTCAGTTGATCGTCATCGGCGCGCAACCGGGGAACGCTTTTCTGGCGAACGTTTTGCTGATCAAAGATAACCGGGTTGAGGTTTTCATCGAAGCGAACGGTAAACTGCCGGGGACCAAAATCAAAACTCAACGCCTGCGGATCATCAAGGCCCAGGGTTGGGACTAATCTGTCCGCTAGCTCTTCCTGGCTTAGCCCGCGATTTTCTGCGACTACCTGAAGAAATTCCGCCGCGTTATCACGTAAGGGGCGGGATTTAGCCCGTTGCGATATATGATGCAGCTGTATCAGCGCCATATCATTATTCATCAGGGTAAGGATGTTCAGGCCGCTGACAGCACGGGCAGATTTGCCTTCTTGTGGCCAGGCGAGGATCTGTGTTGTTAGATCCCGTGCCCTGCTTTCGTCACCAAAGAGACTTAACGCCAGAAATGCCCAGTTGTCTTTTGCGGGGGCACCAGCTTGTTGCCACGCAGTGAAGAGATCCCAGGCAAAAGCTGCCAGCGTTTGTGGCTGGCAGAACGTTTTCAGTTGTTCCAGCCCGCTATAAAAACGTCCCCCCTGGGCAAAGCGCAGCATTTCGCCGATAATTTCCAGAGCGTCATCGGTAACAGGTTGATTATTAGTGATAAGGCGCGGCCTGGACCACATTTGCGGATGCCAGAAATCAGGGGCTTTTGGAATGCGTGCCGGGTAAATTTCCATGGGACCCTGTTTCAGTAAATGCTCCAGGGCAGGCCATACATCTGTACGCTGCCAACGATTGGCTACAGTTTGTAGCAATTCGCCATGCCCATGTTCGTAAAGTAAACGCAGGGCAAGTAATGCAGCTTCGCTTTTATCGCTAGATTTGGTGAAGACAAGAGGGATAAGTGCAGTAGCCGTATGTTCCGGCCATTGTAAAATCCACTGGCGAGCCAGATCACGCTGCGCCGCGAAACGTCGCCAGACGCGGGCAACGGGCAGGGCCAGTTCTGTTGCGCCGAAATTTAAAATTAACGGAAATGTTTCTTTTGGACGATGTGAAAAAGCCAACAGCAGACCTGGTAGCGCATCCAATCCGAGGATACTGAGAAAATAGTCCTCTCCCGCGAACAGATGCTTTTTCTCATTGATACGCAGCCAGAAAGTCAAAGCCATCTCACGCGGCAACTGTGCCAATAAATACAGGTTCCAGACACTCTTTTCCGGACGATAACGTGAGTAGTTGTCATTTTCCCATATGTTAATTAACGCTTCTATGTGACCGCTGCGGAGCGCCTGTTCTGCTAATTGTGCTTCCGGGGAGTTCCAGCCATTCAGGATCTCTTCAACCCGCCCCTGGTAGTAATGCCACTGAACAATGAGTGAATTGCGTGCAGCATCCAGTTTTCCAGGGAGTATATAATTCAAAAACAGCCATACATCATCCCCAAAACCCAGTTCCTGTAATACAACTCGCCCACTTTTTTGTTCCATGCGTTGCGCAAGAGATTCCGTGCTGAAATAACGGGCAGACTCAGTGGCGGCAAGCCTCTCTCGTTCGCCTGGTTGCCAGTAAACTTGCGGAGTTAATTCGAGCCGTGTCAAATCAAGACGTGGAGCTGTCATTTTTTTCTTACTACGCCACGGTGGTGAAACGAGGATTTCAGGCAGATTGCTGTTATCGGTGCCATCAATAACCGGTTTTGGCAGTGCCGATAAATAACTCTTCAGCACTGCCCTGGCTTGAGTACTTAACCACGGCATCACTTCTGCTGCCAGTTGTGGCTGCGATGCCATCAGCGTTTGTAACAGCGTACGCCAGTATTCTTCTCGAGCTTTTTGCTGTGCAGGCAGCTTTTTGTCTTCGATGATTGGATAACCAGGGCGGGCTGGTGGTTCTTTTAACGCCAGCAGTTCTGCCAGTGCGGCGAGCGTCGCATGGGGGAAGTTTTTACTGTATTTAGCCACACGTTGCAGGCTGGGTTTGTTTTTATCAGCAACTAACAGCAAGGTGCGGATGACTTGCGGATGGTTAATTTGTACCAGCAGACTGCCGCAATCTTCTTTATGAGCATACATTGCCAGGCGCGGAACGGCTGCCAGTCCTTGTTCGCGCAAAAGGGAGGCGCAGGCCGCGTAGCCGAAGCGGTTTTCTTGTGACATGTAGCTGGCTTCGCGATCGCTAAATACGTCCAGGCCCCAGTATCGTTCGAGTTTTTTTACCGCCGTATTATCAGTAGCAACGACCTTTAACCACTCCTTTGAATGGAGACTTGACCGGGAGCTTTCAAGACTGGCGAGTTCATTGGCTATTTCAGGTTTTTCCGGGAGGATCAGCGCAATAAAAGGACGGCGAATTTTGGGTATTCCTGGCAGTGCGGCAATGAGTTTATCGGCACAACGCTGCCAGCAACTTTCCTCTGCCAGCGACAGATGCTTACGCAAACGGAGATCGAAATCGTTATAGGTCGCGGAGCCATAACCGTAGCCATAGTCCTCGTCCTGATACTGCAAAGTGACGACCAGTGAGTCACTCTCATAACGCCGCGCAATGCACTGACGCGATATCACTACATCCGTCGCATATTCCAGCCCCTCTTGTTGCACGATTTCATCAAGTAACTGCTGGCTGTCATTTTGCGCGATACAGATCAGAGCCGCCATGGTAAGGGCTGGGATTGACGGTTTATGCTCGCCAGTCAAATTGATTGCCTGCTGGATGGCGGACTGCCACTCCAGTGAGCATTTATCATAATTCCAGGTGATATTTTCCTTCTGGCCTGCTTGTTGTAGTAATTCATCTCCCAATGTCTGGATGAGACTTCCAGTGATAACGGACACTGGTTCGCCCGGCCAGCGACGATGACTGAGCGGCGTTTTGCCTTTTTTATATTTCAGTTCCAGTTGGGCGTTATCCGCCAGCCACGGTAATTCCTTGTCCATGCTCTTTCCTTATTCAAACAGGGCTTCAATATCGTTAATTAGCTCGCTGGCGGTGATGGCATCGAGTACGGAGAACTGCGCTTCCTGTGTTGAATTACTCCCCCAGCCATAGCTTTCTGCGTTGCCTTCCCATAGCCACAGCTTGCTTAAGATTTGCTCGGCACTCAGTTCGGCTGGCGACATGCCTACCGCAAAACCTTCATCGATTTCCATGATTAACGACCAGCGGCCCAGAGGTTTGATCATCCAGCCGATCCAGCCTCCATCCTGCGGGGTGCCCTTTATCCAGCCTTTATTCGCCAGCCCCATGACCCGACCGCTCGGGCATTTTCTGCCTGCCCAGCGGGTCAGTTCGCTGGCGTTGCGCTCGGCTTCTGTCAGGGCGTAACTGTTACGGTCAAGCTGACGGAACGGTGGTAGCAGTTCATAGTCGGCAAAAAGCTGACCAAAGGCGGCAGCATCCGTCGGTGATATTTCCAGAACGTGAGGAATGCCAACAGAGATATCGCCTTCCGGCAGGGTGAAAAGATCATCGTCAGCGGTGCTGTAGCTGTTATCTTCCGCCACGCGGAAGCACGTCAGTAGCTGGTTTTCGGTGCTATAAACGCCCCAAATCAGACGGCGGGTTAAGTGGCGTACCAGTGGATGTTCAACCAGGAAGAGCTGAAAGTTTTCTGGCGACCAGCGGCGACGCAGGCACATGGCGGATTCCAACCTTGCTACCTGCTGGGCGGCGACGGTACGCGCATCTTTTTTCAGCAGTTTGTAGCGGTTAACAGCATCGTTCGCCTGTGATTCATCATCGCTTTTGTTTGGTTTGGGCAGGTCTTTCAGACGGCTGCCAGAAACATCACGCACAAACGGTTTTAAGGTTTCATCAAAGCTGACGGTGAACTGGCGTGAGCCGAAATCCAGCAGCAACGAACCGTTATCATCCAGACCGAGATCCGGTGCTAACCGATCTTCAAGCTCTGCCACCGTGAGTTCGCGGCTTTCGGCAATGCCGGCAATTTTTTCTTTTGCCCGCTCCTGTAATGCTTTGAATTTCAGTTTCTGGGCAATACCGTTAAGCTGCATCAGGGCGATATCACTACCGATAGCGGCGAGAATATCCAACCCAACGGTGGCGCGTTTATGCTGGGATTCACCAGGCCAGGCGCGTATTAATGGCGTCAGTTTGCGGGCGGTGTCATCGTTACCAAGAACGCCTAACGCAGTGAACGCCCAACTCTCTTTCGACGGTGCGCCCGCAGTCAGCCAGGCGGTAAACAGATCCCAGGCAAATTCAGCCAGTGAGTCGGCGGTACAGGCATCTTTCACCTGCAATAATCCCGGATACAGGGCCTCTTCCTGAGGGAAGCGGAGCATTTCACCGAGGTGCTGGAGTGCGCTATCTGGCAGTACCTTGCTGCTATTTTTGAGTTTCGGGCGAGTCCATAATGGAGGTTGATAAAACAACGGTAAAGGGGGGATTTTCGCCGGGTATTTACCCACAGGACTGTTGTCGTTATTTTTATTTTGAGTTTCCCAGGGCGGCGAGACTAGTACCATTGGTAGAATTTCTGAGTTTGCAAAATCTTCATTGCGACTATTCAGCAATTGCTGACATTGTTGCAATAAATTTGCCGCTTGCGACGATAATCCGATGACTAATTTTTCGACCAATAAAGGATTTGCATTAAGTAATGAAACCAGCAATGTATGTTTGCGTTTATCATCTTTTTTTACCAATGCTTCGGCTAATGCCACTATCGTTGCAGAAGGAAAATTTTCGGCACTTTTTATTAGTCGTTCATAACAGCGTTTATTAGTATCGGCGGCTTCGATGAGTGCCGTAATGGCCAACGGATGATTAATACATTTCAGTACGTCACCGCAATTATCTTCTTCAGCATAGGGAGTCAGGCGAGCCAGTGCCGCTATACCTTGCTCCCGTAATACCGTAGCTGACCAACTGGCACCATAGGTGTTAAATACATCAATGTATTGATAGTTCTCCAGTATTTCGAGCGTGAATGGATCTGTCGCTACCAGTTTCAACATTTCAAGTTGTGGAACATCTGCGACCTGGTGTAAACGATGTACGATCTCATGGGCCACTTCGGGTATTTCTGGCATTAAAATGGCAATTAACGGTTGGCGATAGAGTGATATATCTGGTAACGCAACGAGTAATTTTGCAATGCAATTTTGCCATACTTCTTCTTCTGCTAGTGATAAATGTTTACGCAGACGTAAACTAAATTTGTCGTTATTTCTTCTATAACTGTCCTTGCTGCTATCTGCATAATTAATAAAGAAAGTCAAATGTTCATCTTTATAGTCAAAATCGAAATCAATTTGCCACCAGAAGATGACAGTTTCAGTTGCGTATTCGATACCGAAGGTGCTTACAATTTCATCCAGCAACTCGGATGAGGTTTCATCATTCCAGCCCTGACAAAAACATATTTCCAGAAAAGTAAGTACCGCCATAGTACGCGCGGGTATCTCAGTCTTTTGGGCCTTAATTAAGCTGATTGCCTGGCTAATCGCATCAGCCCATTCATCAGAGCATGAGCTGTAATCGAAAGTCAGATTTTTATAATAATGATAAGTACGATTTGCCAATCGGGAAATTAAATTTTGTTTCTCGGGTTTGGTTGGTTTTTTTACTGGCTCTCCCGGCCAAAGGCGGTGGCTGAGGGCATGGCGGGCAATATTCGGGGGAAGAATAATGGGATCGTTGTCTGCCAGCCAGGGTAAACCATTAGTTGCTGCCTGGCGATTTATTGAGGCTTTTTCCTCTGTGACCAGGACTTTCTTTGCTGAGGCATCATGTGAGTGAGCGTTAGCGTCTACTTGCTCCACATACCCCTTCTTCACCTTCTCCGCAATCAGCTTCAGTGCTGCTTTTTCCGCCGCCGCAGTATCTGCAAAGCTTTTTACCTGACTTTGCCCGTTGGTACCGACTTTACCCCAGTTAATATGCAGCTCGTTTCCCTGCTGCTCCACCGCCCAGAATTTATGTGATTTTTCGTCCTGATAAATATAGGTTTTCATTGTTAAATCCTTTTAATCAAACAGTGATTCAATGTCGTTAATCAGCTCGCTGGCGGTGATGTCGTCGAGCATGGAGAAAGTGAGTGAGGATTGTTTACCGTAGCGATCATCTGGCGAGGTGATTTTTACGCTTTCAACCGGTAGCTGGTCGCCATACCCCGTTTCACCATAAATTAATGAAAAAGGTTCCGTTTCAAGTTCGAGATCGCCATGAGGGGTTGTTTTGCGCATCGCATAAACGCTGCCGCTTTCTTCCAGACGTTGCCAGCCTCTGCGTTCCAGCCCGACAATGCGTCCGGCCTGGCAAAGCCGTCCTTGCCAGCGTGTCAGTTCGTGAGTATTACGTTCATTATCAGCAAGGTGATAGCTACCTCGCTCGAGCTGTTGGAAAGGGGGAAGCAGTTCGTAATCAGCGTAAATTTGCCTGAATGCAGCGGCGGATTCAGGGGATATTTCCAGCACATGCGGAATACCGATGTTTCCTGCTGGCAGCGTGAATAACTCATCCTGCGCATCGCTGTAAGTGCTGTCTTCTGCCACGCGAAAACAGGTGATAAGGGCGTTTTCATCGTTATAAACCCCCCATAACAGCCGTCGGGTTAAGTGACGTACCAGCGGATGCTCCACCAGAAACAGGCGGAACTGCTCTGCCGTCCAGCGTCTGCGCTGGCACATAGCCTGTTCCAGACGATCAATCTGCTGGCTGGCTATGGCGCGTACATCTTTTTTCAACTGTTTGAAGAGATTAACCGCGTCAGTTGCCTGAGTTTTTTCATCGCTCTGGTTTGGCTTAGGTAAATCTTTCAGGACTTTGCCGTTTGCATCGCACACTACAGGTTTTAAGGTTTCGTCAAAACCAACGGTGAATTTGCGGGGGCCGAAATCCAGTATCAGCGAGCCACTGCTATCAAGCCCTAAATCTGGAGCCAGGCGGTCTTCCAGTTCAGCCATAGTCAGCCCACGGTTTTCAGCAACTATGTTGATTTTCTCGCGGGCATGTTCCTGTAATGCTTTGAATTTAATTTTTCGCGCGATGCCAATAAGCAGCATTAGCGCAACATCGCTGCCAATATCAGCTAATACATCCAGCCCGGACACCGCCCGTTTATGCTGGGATTCCCCAGGCCAGGCGCGGATAAGCGGGGTTAATTTACGCGCGGTGTCGTCATTGCCTAAAATCCCAAGCGAAGTAAATGCCCAGTTTTCTTTTGCGGATGCGCCAGCTTCTGTCCAGGCGGTATACAGATCCCAGCCAAATTCAGCCAGTGATTCGCGGGTGAAGATTTCTCTAATGATATCCAGCCCAGCGTAGGCGGTAATGTCGCGAGGAAAGCTCAGCATAGTGCCGAGGTGGCGCATAGCGTCATCTGACAGAGGCAGGTTGTTACTTTTAAGCCGTGGTCTGCGCCACAAGGTGAACTGATAAAAGCCGGACAGTGGGGCGATTTTAGCGGGATATTCTTCCAGTGGGTCGCTATCGAACAATGTTGCCAGCGCAGCTAAAACATCAGGTTGATTATATCCTTGCGCGATTTCCTCAATCGTTTCTCGCTGGTTTAAATTCACCAGCAGACGAAGCGCCTGGCGGGCACAATCACGATCTTTTCCTTTTTTGCCCAGGGCCACAGGAAGCAGCCCGGCGGCGGCATGGCGTGGATAATCAGTTAGCCAGTTTCGCGCATCTTCATAAGACATTTTTTTCTGTAATTGTTGCGCCATCGGTAAGGCCAGTTCACTGACACCGAGGAAAAAGGGGAAGAAGCACAGACGTCGTGGATCACGTTGCAGGCAGGCCATAAATGCAGGTATGGCGGCGCTACCAAAAATTGCCAGAATATTTCCCTCACCAGAGTAGTTATCTTCTTTGACTATCTGGTTAAGAAAAGAAATGGCCTGTTGACCAGGCAGGTAACAGAGGGCAATGAGATTCCAGCTTTTGTATGCATTGTTATGATAATGCACAAATTCAGCATTGAGTGCTGGAAAATCGAAGCGTAGCAGGGCATCAACGGCGCTTTGTGGCGCCGGAATTTTTTCGTATATTTTTTCTCCGCTCTCCCGCCATTTTTCAAAACCAAGATGCCACAGTATTTGTTGCTCCGGTGTAAGCGGTATTAAGTGTTTCTCCCAGCTTGCTTTTTTGATCGGCGGCAGGTCGGTAAACAATGTTTGTTTTGTCGCCTGCTGTTGGGCTATTTGCTGGAAGTGGGTGACAAGGTAAGTACGGGTCAGTTTTTTGGTAATCTCTGGAGTGACATCAGAAACAGAAGGAACTGGAAGCACTGGAAGATCAAACACAGGCGTATTTTTCTTTTTCTCTTTGGTCATCCAGGGCGGCGAAACAAGCAGCTCCGGCAACATATCCACAGTGGCATATTCACATTCTTCAGCGACTGACTGCGGACGACATTCAGATAAGATGCCTGCCGCTTTAGCATTAACCCAGGGAATGACGTCGCATACTAACTCTGGCGTGGCGGTAATCAGTTTGACAAGCGCTTTACGCCACTCTTTATCTTCATGTATTGCCAGCAAAGTAGCATAAGCCGCAATAGCCGCAGCGGGATGCTTTTGACTGGCCTTGCTTAAGTATTCCAGGTGCTTTTTCTTACCAATTACACCGAGGATCAGAATTTGAATCGCATCCGGGTGATTCGTTTTCCATAGCCATTTGACAAGATTTTCAGTCTCGCTGATGCGTTCGAAGAGATAAGTGGGATTGTCAGAATGGTCTTCCGTAAACTCAAGAAGTATCCGGCTTACACCGCGCACCCCATTATTTGCCAACAACATTGCCAGATAAGCGCGAAAATTACGAAAATCACGATACAACGGTGGGAAGTCGTATTTTTCCACTGTACTCAGAGCAGTATCATCGGTTATCACCAGTCTTAACCAGGTCATCGCCGGGACGTTTTGGTCTGCATAGCGTAGAGCTATAGCATGGGCGATATCCGGGCGTTCAGGGAGCAGTAACGCCGCAAAAGGTTGCCGTGCGGGGGATAGCGTCGGAATGGCGGTGAGTACTTTATCTACACAGCGTTGCCACTCATCTTCTGAAGCGAGTGAAAGATGATGACATAGACGTTGATGCCAACTAGGTAGCGATTCTGCTTCGTGATTAGGTGGAATGATGGTGGTTACTGCGCCTTTTACTGGTTTATATTTGAGTTGAAGGGCAAAAAGGACGATTTCAACGGCGCTTTCCAGACCACAGCGAATGACTAAGTCATCGACCAGTTCATCTGCAGAGTAAGAGTTCCAAAAACTCCAGAGCAATGCTGCATCAGATTGCGCACTCCCTGTCTGTTGATTATCCAGAATTCGCCTTTGTAACTCAGCAAAAGCCTGCTGCCAGTTTTCAGGATAAGAGCGGTAATTGTTGTCGGGATCATATGCCCTGGTGTTATCTGCAATACGCTTCCATATCTCACCGTCTTTGCGCAGATAATTGATCTCTCTGGGGCGAGAGCGATGAGGAAAAGCAAATCGGTTAATATCGTCAGTTACCGGAATAACTGCATCATCAGCCAGCCACGGGCGTTGGTTTTTACTCTCAGGGGAAGTTTCAACTTCAGGAGTGGCTTTGGTGATGGGGGGGATATGCACGTTTGCTGAAGCATTTTCCACATAGCCTTTTTTCGTTTTCTCCGCGATAAGCTTCAGTTTCGCTTTTTCCGCGGCTGCAACATCCGCAAAACTTTTTATCTGGCTTTGCCCGTTAGTGCCGACTTTGCCCCAGTTGATATGCAGCTCGTTTCCCTGCTGCTCAACCGCCCAGAATTTATGTGATTTTTCGTCCTGATAGATAAAGTGTCTCATTCTGCATCCCTGTAATTTTATCCAGTTGAATGCAGATGCTACCAGTATTTATACGGGTTAGAGAGAGACAAAATCGTAAGAAAACAACTTTAGGAATTTATAAAGAAAAGGCGCTGTCGATGCAGCGCCTTGAAGGGGGATTATTTCACCTGATGACCCGGTTTAGCACCGGCATCCGGGCTTAGCAGGAAAATATCTTTCCCGCCAGGACCGGCAGCCATCACCATGCCTTCAGAGATACCGAAGCGCATTTTACGTGGTGCCAGGTTAGCCACCATAATGGTGTGACGACCAATCAGTGCCTGCGGATCTGGGTAAGCAGAACGAATGCCGGAGAAGACATTGCGTTTTTCACCGCCGAGATCCAGCGTCAGGCGTAGCAGTTTGTCAGAACCTTCAACAAACTCTGCGTTTTCAATCAGCGCCACGCGCAGGTCAACTTTGGCGAAGTCGTCAAAGGTGATGGTTTCCTGAATCGGATCATCTGCCAGTGGGCCAGTAACTGGCGCGGCAGCTGCTTTCACTTCTTCTTTAGACGCTTCCACCAGTGCTTCAACCTGCTTCATATCGATGCGGTTATACAGCGCCTTGAACGGATTCACTTTGTGGCCCAGCAGCGGTTGCTGGATACCATCCCAGGTCAGTTCTGTATTGAGAAATGCTTCTGCGCGCTCGGTCAGTTTCGGCAGTACCGGCTTCAGGTAAGTCATCAGCACGCGGAACAGGTTGATGCCCATTGAGCAAATCGCCTGCAGGTCAGCATCGCGGCCTTCCTGTTTTGCCACCACCCACGGAGCCTGTTCATCGACATAGCGGTTAGCCAGATCAGCCAGCGCCATGATTTCGCGCACTGCTTTACCAAATTCGCGGCTTTCCCACGCTTCACCAATCACTTCAGCGGCATCAGTGAAGGTTTTGTACAACTGCGGGTCAGCCAGTTCGCTTGCCAGCACGCCGTCAAAACGCTTGTTGATAAAGCCCGCATTACGAGAGGCCAGGTTAACCACTTTGTTAACGATATCGGCATTCACGCGCTGAACGAAATCTTCCAGGTTGAGATCGATATCATCAATGCGCGAAGAGAGTTTCGCAGTGTAGTAGTAACGCAGGCTGTCGGCGTCAAAATGATTCAGCCAGGTGCTGGCTTTAATAAAGGTACCGCGAGACTTAGACATCTTCGCGCCGTTCACCGTCACATAGCCATGAACAAACAGGTTGGTCGGCATGCGGAAGTTGCTGCCTTCCAGCATTGCTGGCCAGAACAGACTGTGGAAGTAAACAATATCTTTACCGATGAAGTGGTACAGCTCGGCGGTGGAGTCTTTCTTCCAGTATTCATCGAAGCTTACGCTGTCGCCGCGCTTGTCGCACAGATTCTTGAAAGAACCCATATAGCCAATCGGCGCATCCAGCCAGACGTAGAAATATTTACCCGGCGCGTTCGGAATTTCAAAACCGAAGTACGGCGCGTCGCGGGAGATATCCCACTGTTGCAGACCGGATTCAAACCACTCCTGCATTTTATTTGCCACCTGCTCCTGCAACGCACCGCTGCGGGTCCATGCCTGCAACATTTCGCTGAAAGAGGGCAGATCAAAGAAGAAGTGTTCAGAATCACGCATTACCGGGGTAGCGCCAGAAACCACCGATTTCGGCTCGATCAGTTCAGTCGGGCTGTAGGTCGCGCCGCAGACTTCGCAGTTATCGCCGTATTGATCCGGGGATTTACATTTCGGGCAGGTGCCTTTCACAAAACGGTCCGGCAGGAACATGCCTTTTTCCGGATCGTACAGCTGAGAGATGGTGCGGTTTTTAATAAAACCGTTTTCTTTCAAGCGAGTATAGATAAGCTCAGACAACTGGCGGTTCTCTTCGCTGTGCGTCGAGTGATAGTTGTCATAGCTGATGTTAAAGCCTGCGAAATCAGTCTGATGCTCCTGACTCATTTCGCCAATCATCTGCTCCGGGGTGATACCAAGCTGCTGAGCTTTCAGCATGATCGGTGTACCGTGGGCATCGTCGGCGCAGATGAAGTTGACCTCGTGGCCGCGCATTCGCTGGTAACGGACCCAGACATCAGCCTGGATGTGCTCCAGCATATGGCCGAGGTGGATTGAGCCGTTAGCGTACGGCAGTGCGCACGTCACCAGAATTTTCTTCGCGACTTGAGTCATAGTAGGCATTACTTCTTAATAGTGAAAAGGGGTTAGATAGTACCAAATGGGAAAATGTTAAGTAAGTACTTCTCTATATTCTTCAGGTAAACTATCAGCTGATGGTTTATCTATACAAAAAAGGAGTCGGGATGAACGAACAATCCCAGGCCAAATCACCAGAAGCCTTGCGCGCAATGGTCGCCGGGACACTGGCCAATTTTCAGCACCCAACCCTGAAGCATAACCTCACCACGCTGAAAGCGTTGCACCATGTCGCCTGGATGGACGACACGTTGCATGTGGAACTGGTTATGCCATTCGTCTGGCATAGCGCGTTTGAAGAGTTAAAAGAGCAATGTAGCGCCGAACTGCTGCGTATCACCGGGGCGAAAGCTATCGACTGGAAACTGTCGCACAATATCGCCACCTTAAAACGCGTGAAGAATCAGCCGGGTATTAATGGCGTGAAGAACATCATTGCGGTCAGTTCCGGTAAAGGCGGCGTGGGTAAATCCTCCACGGCGGTAAACCTGGCGCTGGCACTGGCGGCGGAAGGGGCGAAAGTCGGCATTCTGGACGCCGATATCTACGGCCCATCAATTCCCACCATGCTGGGCGCAGAAAATCAGCGTCCAACTTCGCCGGACGGTACCCATATGGCACCGATTATGTCTCATGGCCTGGCAACCAATTCAATTGGTTATCTGGTCACTGACGACAATGCGATGGTGTGGCGTGGACCGATGGCGAGCAAGGCGTTAATGCAGATGTTGCAGGAAACCTTGTGGCCGGATCTCGACTATCTGGTGCTTGATATGCCGCCAGGCACCGGTGACATTCAATTGACGCTGGCGCAAAACATTCCAGTAACTGGTGCAGTCGTGGTCACCACCCCGCAGGACATCGCGTTGATCGATGCGAAAAAAGGCATTGTGATGTTCGAGAAAGTCGAGGTTCCGGTGCTCGGTATTGTCGAGAACATGAGTGTGCATATTTGCAGTAACTGTGGTCACCATGAACCGATTTTCGGTACCGGTGGTGCAGAGAAACTGGCTGAAAAATACCATACACAGCTGCTGGGGCAGATGCCGTTACACATCTCCTTACGTGAGGATCTCGATAAAGGCACGCCAACGGTTATCAGCCGTCCGGAGAGCGAATTTACCGCTATCTACCGCCAGCTGGCTGACCGCGTTGCAGCTCAGCTCTACTGGCAGGGTGAAGTCATTCCAGGCGAGATTTCCTTCCGCGCGGTCTAACGCCTATTAACCATTCTGGTTATTCTTCATACACCGCAGAGATGTTATATTGATGCGGTGTATTTGTTTTTGCCGCATTAATGAACACTTATTTAATACTGCGAATATTCAGTGGATCTTAGTCCGAAACTGTACAAAGGCGATTGATTGTGCAACCACTGTCTCTTTATCATCCCTCGTGGCTGTGTAGCGGATGTACAGCTATAGTGTGTTATGCACTCAATCTACCCGGCATAACCTTTACTACAGGGATAACGTTCAATGAATAAGTATTGGTTGTCAGGAGCTGTTTTTCTTGCTTATGGACTAGCATCACCCGCGTTCTCTTCTGATACTACAACATTAACCATCAATGGCAGAATTAGTTCCCCTACATGCAGTATGGATGTTGTTAATAATCATCTTCAGCAACGTTGTGGGCAGTTGTTACAACGAGTTGAAACCAACTATCGTGCTTCTTCTACTGCAAAAGGCGTTACGACAGAAGTGGTAGCTGTGGGTAATAACGACAAACGCAAAATCGTGTTAAATCGCTACGATTAATTTGCCAACACCGTTTTAAGCATATTTAAAAAGCCCATAAATGTTATTTACGGTAATTTACGGTAATTTACGGTAATTAATCAGTTTCAAAAATGTTTGTTATAGCGAATTATTTGTTGTATTTATATTGCATTAGTTAATTTGTTTTAAATCAACAAAACAATATGTTTACATTGCGGCAACCTTTTTGATGTGAGAAATTTGTTTCCAAGAGATACAGACTCTTAACAAAACAAAATAAACTTATTAAGGAATGCATCATGAAACATTCAATTATTGCTGTCGCTGTCTTATCTTCTGTATTTATGAGTGCTGGTATTTTCGCTGCTGAAGTAGATACCGGAACTTTAACCATTAAAGGTAATATTGCAGAATCACCATGTACATTTGTCGCTGGCGGTGATTCAGTCAGTATTAATATGCCGACTGTACCCACCACTGTATTTGATGGTAAAGCGAAATATTCAACTTATGATGGCGCGGTTGGTGTAACCAGCAGTATGCTGAAAATTACTTGTCCGAAGACTATTGATGGCGTAAAACTTTCGTTGATCACCAACGAGAAAATTCTTGGTAATGATAAGGCAATATCCAGTAGTAATGACACAGTTGGATACTATCTCTATTTGGGAGATAGCAGTGACGTACTGGATATTTCCGCACCATTTAATATTGAAAGTTATAAAACTGCTGATGGACAATATGCAATACCGTTTAAGGAAAAATATCTGAAGTTGACTGACAGTGGTGTTGCATCTGGTACAGTTAACTCTTCATTGGTTATGCGTGTTGCCCAGGATTAAATATTTAAAATAATCATCTTGTTTTTTCAGTAAGTTAAAATGGCCGCCATATTCATGGCGGCCAGCATAAATATAAGAGGCATTAAGATGAAAGGGTTATTATCTTTACTCATCTCTTCTATGATATTCCCCGTGCATGCCGGAATGGTTATTTTCGGGACCCGTATCATTTACCCGGCAGAGCAGAAAGAGGTCATGGTACAACTGATGAATCAGGGAAACCGCTCTTCGCTGATGCAGGCGTGGATTGATGATGGCGACACGTCTCTGCCGCCAGAAAAGATTCAGGTTCCTTTCATGTTAACGCCACCAGTAGTGAAAGTAGCGGCCAATTCTGGGCAACAAATAAAAATTAAAATCATGCCTAATAAATTACCCAGTAATAAGGAAAGTATTTTTTATCTTAATGTTCTGGATATTCCACCGAATAGCCCAGAAGATGAAGGAAAGAATGCGTTAAAATTTGCCATGCAAAACAGAATCAAGTTGTTTTACCGACCTGCTGGTATTGCTCCGGTAAATAAAACTACTTTTAAAAAATTACGAGTGAGTCGTAGCGGTAATAACGTAGTCATAAAAAATGACTCGCCAAATTGGGTAACGATTTCTGATGTTAAGGCTAATAACGTCAAAGTGAATTATGAAACAATCATGATTGCACCACAAGAAAGTCAGAATGTTAGTGTAAAAAATAATAATGCGAATGGCTGGCAACTGACCATTATCGATGATCACGGCAACTATATTAGTGACAAAATTTAATTGCAGGAGCTGCCTATGTTGAGAATGACCCCGCTTGCATCAGCAATAGTCGCGTTATTGCTCGGCATTGAAGCACATGCAGCAGAAGAAACCTTTGACACCCATTTTATGATGGGAGGAATGAAAGGTGAGCAAGTAACAAATTTGCGTCTTGATGATAATCAGCCTTTACCTGGGCAGTACGACATTGATATTTATGTCAATAAACAATGGCGTGGAAAATATGAGATTATCGTCAAAGATAACCCACATGAAACTTGCCTGACGCGTGAAATTGTAAAGCGGTTAGGTATAAATAGCGATAATTTTGCACGCGAAAATCAGTGTTTAACATTTGAGCAACTTGTTCAGGGCGGAAGCTACTCCTGGGATATTGGGATTTTTCGTTTGGATCTCGCTGTTCCGCAAGCCTGGGTTGAAGAGCTGGAAAATGGTTACGTTCCGCCAGAAAACTGGGAGCGGGGAATCAATGCGTTTTATACGTCTTATTACGTAAGTCAGTATTACAGTGACTATAAAGCCTCGGGCAATAGTAAGAGCACTTATGTGCGTTTTAACAGTGGGCTAAATTTGCTGGGATGGCAGCTGCATTCAGATGCCAGTTTTAGCAAAACGGATAATAATCCTGGTGAGTGGAAAAGCAACACGCTGTATCTGGAGCATGGATTTTCTCAAATTCTCGGTACGCTGCGTATTGGTGATATGTACACCTCAGCCGATATATTTGATTCCGTTCGCTTCACCGGGGTTCGGTTATTTCGTGATATGCAGATGTTGCCAAACTCGAAGCAAAATTTTACCCCACGGGTACAGGGGATTGCCCAGAGTAACGCGTTGGTAACTATTGAACAGAACGGTTTTGTCGTTTATCAGAAAGAGGTTCTACCAGGTCCGTTTTCGATTAGTGATTTGCAGTTAGCGGGCGGAGGGGCGGATCTTGATGTTAGTGTTAAGGAAGCCGATGGTTCTGTGACTACGTATCTGGTGCCTTATGCGGCAGTACCTAATATGCTGCAACCTGGTGTATCAAAATATGATTTTGCGGCAGGCCGTAGTCATATTGAAGGTGCGAGCAAGCAAAGTGATTTTGTCCAGGCGGGTTATCAGTATGGTTTTAATAATTTATTGACGCTGTATGGCGGCACGATGGTTGCTAATAATTACTATGCCTTTACCCTCGGAACAGGTTGGAACACGCGTATTGGCGCAATTTCAGTCGATGCAACTAAATCGCACAGTAAGCAAGACAATGGTGATGTGTTTGACGGACAAAGTTATCAAATTGCCTATAACAAATTTTTGAGCCAAACATCAACACGTTTTGGTCTGGCGGCCTGGCGTTATTCGTCGCGTGATTACCGCACATTTAACGATTATGTGTGGGCAAATAATAAAGATAATTATCGTCGTGATAAAAACGATGTCTATGATATTGCCGATTATTACCAGAATGATTTTGGTCGCAAAAATAGCTTTTCCGCCAATATGAGTCAGTCATTGCCAGAAGGCTGGGGATCTGTGTCATTAAGTACTTTATGGCGTGATTACTGGGGGCGAAGCGGCAGTAGTAAAGATTATCAACTGAGTTATTCCAATAACTGGCGGCGGATAAGCTATACCCTCGCGGCAAGCCAGGCGTATGACGAGAACCACGCCGAAGAGAAACGCTTTAATATTTTTATATCGATTCCCTTTGACTGGGGCGATGACGTTACGACGCCGCGGCGGCAAATATATATGTCTAACTCAACGACCTTTGATGATCAGGGTTTTGCTTCAAACAATACCGGGTTATCGGGAACCGTTGGGAACCGCGATCAGTTTAACTATGGTATCAACTTGAGCCATCAACATCAGGGAAATGAAACGACAGCTGGGGCCAATTTGACCTGGACCGCACCGGCCGCAACAGTGAATGGCAGCTATAGTCAGTCGAGTACTTATCGACAGGTCGGAGCCAGTGTTTCAGGGGGACTGGTTGCCTGGTCTGGTGGCGTTAATCTGGCGAACCGTCTTTCCGAAACGTTTGCTGTGATGCATGCGCCGGGAATCAAAGATGCTTATGTCAATGGGCAAAAATATCGTACAACAAACTGTAATGGTGTGGTGGTGTACGACGGACTGACACCTTATCGGGAAAATCACCTGATGATGGATGTGTCGCAAAGCGATAGCGAAACAGAATTACGCGGGAACCGTAAAATGACCGCCCCTTATCGCGGCGCGGTCGTTCTGGTTGATTTTGATACCGATCAGCGTAAGCCCTGGTTTATAAAAGCATTAAGATCCGATGGACAGCCATTAACGTTTGGTTATGAAGTCAATGATATGCATGGTCATAACATTGGTGTTGTCGGCCAGGGCAGTCAGATATTTATTCGCACCAATGAAATACCGCCAGCGGTTAATGTGGCAATTGATAAGCAACAAGGGCTTTCATGCACAATCACCTTCGGTAAAGAGATTGATGAAAGTAAAAATTATATCTGTCGGTGAGAGGTGAAATATGATGTTCAGAAATGGAATATTACTAATATTTATATTGTGGGCTAATTTTACCTGGGCTGGGTGTCGTACTACTGCATCATTAAATATTACAGATGGTATTAATGTTGGGGAGATTTTAGCGAATGAAACTTCCTTTAGTAAAAGTGTCGTGTTTACTGGGATATCTTGTGATACGAGCACGGATAAAATAGTTTATAAAAATATCCAAAGTGATTGGGTTGAAGTTGGGCCTTTTGGTAATGGCGAAAAATTAAAGGTTAAAATAGAGTCTTTAGGTAAAACCAGCGACACAATTGGGAAATCCAGCAATGCGCAGGCAGTATTACCCTATGTGGTTAAAATAGCCAGAGGCACACCTGATTTTACTGGAGAAAGAAAATCTACCTGGTTTATTTCAGATACCGTGATTGCAAATATTGGCGGTGAGTCATCGTCATCCATCGATTTTTGGTTGGGTATTTGTAAGGCATTGAAGTTTAACTGGTGTGTGAATTATCTCACCAGCAAACTGGCGGGGGATACATTTACGCTTGGGTTAAGTATTTCCTATTATCCTAAAAATACGACCTGTAAGCCTGAAAACACAGTTATAAAAGTAGATGATATCGCCTTGTTCCAGCTCAGAAATCAGGGAAAGATTGCGGCGAACAGTAAGGAAGGAACAATTACGTTGAAATGTGATAATCTTTTCGGCGACAAAAAACAAGCATCGCGGAATATGGTTGTATATCTTTCTAGCAGTGACTTAGTTAAAGGAAGTAATACTATTTTGCGTGGTAAAACAGATAATGGTGTAGGGTTTGTGTTGGATCTAACAGAACCACCAAAAGGGACTGAGGCTGCCATTAAAATTTCGGCCAACGGCGATCAGGGCGCGGCGACATCATTATGGAAAACAGATAAACCAGGAGTTTCATTAAATAGCAACATTATTAATATACCAGTCATGGCCAGTTACTATGTATATGATGAAAAAAAAGTTAAATCTGGCGCACTGGAAGCAACCGCATTAATCAACGTGAAATACGATTAATAACAAGCAAGACGAGCAAGTGGCTAATAATAAGAAATAATAAGGTGTCTGCATTTCCCCCTCTCTCCGAGGGGGCTTTTTTTAGCGATGATAAAAAATCTCACCGTCGTAGGCTTTAATGATTTTTCCGTCGGTATTATTGATCAGCACATATGCACCGCCCATATAGGTCCAGTGGGTTCCGGCGTCAGGTGCGGGCAGGTTACGCAACTGCCACTGCTTAATGTTGTACTCATCGGTACGGTACATCTCTGGTACGGTGTCACCTGGTTTGAAATGCTTGAAGTCAGCAATGAAGCTGCTTAACTCATACTTTGAAATTCCCGAGGCATTGGTCGAACCCGCGGTGGCTGGTGCGGCCCATGCTGCGCTGGTTACCAGCAAAAGCGCACCCAGCAACATCTTATTTTTTATGGTCATATACTCTCCACTTTGGGGATCAGTAAAATCAGTCGTATATCTTTCCCGCCATACAATATAACCGACAAGAGATATTTTGTTAGTGATCCCGTGATTTCGTAAAAAGTGTAAATGAAAGGATGTAGCAAAAGCATCCTCATTGAGCGAGAAGTGAGCGGAATAAGCTGATTTAAGAATCATCCTGGGCTAAAAGGATAGCGAAGCCCAGGTGATTGTTTTATCTCATAATACCCATAAAGCCATGCACTCCCATATACACCCCGACTAAACCAATTAACAGACTGGAAAAATAGGGGGCGCGTTTAGCGAGAGTGTTAAATCCGCTCCAGCGTTTTGCAACTTGTTGAACACTGATTGCCGCTCCAACGCCTACTGTAACCAGCGTTAGTGCCAGACCGATGCTGAAACTGACGACCAGTGTTGCGCCCAGTGTCAGGGCTTTCAACTGAATGCAAATCAACAGCACGGTAATTGCTGCCGGGCAGGGAATAAGGCCACCTGTTAAGCCAAATAACAAAATTTGCCAGTTGGTGACCTCTCTACCATCAAAGCGTCGTTTAATGTCATTGGCATGGGCTCGTGCATGGGCATCCTGATACTCTTCGTTGTCGCCATGTTCATGATGGTGATGATGTTCGTGGTCGTGGTCGTGGTCGTGGTCGTGGTCTTGATGATGTTCGTGATCGTGGTGTGATGCTCATGATCATGCTCATGCATATTCTCCAGCCAGTTGCGTTCGCCGCGCCAGGTACGCCAGAACATCCAGAAAGCGGTGCTAATAATGATCACTGCGGAAATCAACTGGAGCCACGGTTCTGCTGATTGAGCAGTAAAGCGCTTGCTGATCACCATCCCGCCAAAGGCAATCAACCAGACCACTGCGGTATGCGAAATGGTTGCTGCCAGTCCGAGCATCACCGCCTGTTTAATGGTGCCTTTGATGGCGATGATAAACGCCGCCATCATCGTTTTTGAGTGCCCTGGTTCCAGGCCATGAAGCGCACCAAGTAAGATGGCGCTGGGGATGAAGAACCAGGCGTTTCCTTGCTGAAGAAGAGTTGTAAATTCGGTCATGATAATAATTCTTAGTATTAATTCGGCAATCTGATTCTACTCCCCCCCAGTACCTGATACTACCCCCCAGTAGATTAATAGTGCTATGATTTTTCATGTTCTTGTTAACCAGGTGTTGCCATGTCTCATACAATCCGTGATAAACAGAAACTGAAAGCGCGTGCCAGTAAGATTCAGGGCCAGGTCGTGGCGCTCAAGAAAATGCTCGACGAGCCGCACGAATGCGCTGCAGTTTTACAACAGATTGCTGCTATCCGTGGCGCGGTAAACGGTCTGATGCGGGAAGTGATTAAAGGTCATCTAACGGAACATATCGTTCACCAGGGGGATGAGCTAAAACGTGAAGAAGATCTGGATGTTGTTCTGAAGGTGCTGGATTCTTATATCAAATGAAAGTGCCTAATATGGCCGTAGTTGAGGCAATAAATAGAGGGACAAGTGACGTTAAGCTGAATTAGAGTAAATGGCGTGAGGACACACGCCATTCGAGGTTATAGTTTGATTAATTTTCGAAAAATTGCTTCACAGCCCAGCCACCATGACCACCTGGAGTTATGAATGAAACAAAACCTTTGTCATCTACGCTCTGGATTTCTACCGTCATTGATTCATCTAACACGCGACATTTATTGGATGTAATGAGACTCAGCATAGCCTGTTGGTCATTGTCCTGGATGTAACTGATCATCTCGTAAAAGTCAGTTAACTTTTTACAGTTAAATGTACCTTCTTTAAGTGTTGCGCTGTCTCCGTGACTTAGTGCGAATGCATTTGGCATCATTGCCACAAAGATGACGGTAACGAGTAGTTTTTTCATTTTAGCCTCTTATAATTCAGAACATTCACTGATGTTGTAAGTGCCTTTTCTACCATCATCGTTTACGAGATGTAGCACGAAGATGATGGGATTGGCATCAATGAAAGATACAGAGACGTTCCCGCTTTCGGTGCTATACATCTTTGCAATCTGTTTTTCACCAATATATGAGAGATCCCAACTCACTCCGTTCAAGCTAAAATGCATCTGTTTGCCGTCAATATTGATGGAGGATTGTGCCGTAACGGTTTTCCCATTGCTGCCAATTTGACCCTGCTGAAGAGCATCACATTTATAGGAGCTTGCATAAGTAGATAGAGGTAGTAGCAGAAGTGCAGCAAAAATTTTACTCTTCATATTTTCCCTTTGCCTGGATTTGGGTTACCTATTTTGGGGTGGTCATTATAAAACTATTAATTAGTAAAACGAACAAGTTTTCATTTGTTTAGCAATGGTATTGTTTAGGTTTGAAATTATTACGTATTTTCATAGCAATAGGTTGGATAAACAGCAGTTCAGGGAACAAGTTGCACTATCTACATACTTTTCCGCTTTCCATTGCATGTTAGGTAATAGATAGCCTTTGCCCGTAAGACTAAAAATATTAGAAATGACTCATTCGAATACCTTCTATTCACCTTAATATAGGTTTGATTATTGTAATCGTTTAATGTGTCTTATGATTTTTTCCTACTTTTCATTTGCATAATATAGGGGGCACAGCATGCTCTTGAAATTAATTATTAAAATATTTAAATTTTACAGCACACAACTACTTTTCGTTGTCTTATGTGTTGAACGTACTTCGAGTATAGGTAGGGTTGTATATATATTGCGTGGGTAGAGTTAGAATAGAGGAAGCATCATTTATAGAATATTCAAGAACGTTAGCCTGTGATCAATAAATAAAAATATCAAATGGTGTTCAAACATATTTTTCTATGAAAAATCCAGCCATCTATGATGAATTTTTAGATCCATTTTAATTAAAGTATGATTATGAACCAAGATTTAGCCAAGAATGGTGGTATAGCGCGTATCCAATGACACCGGAAAACGCATCTATGAAGTCCTTATTTATCTCTATAAGAGGAAATCAACACTAATAAAATGTAGTGATGTAACATATCGAGCAGGTTGCTCTGATGCTGGTCTTCAACTGTGGCTTAAACAGCTATCAAACTTCGGTGTTATTGAGATGAAAGAATTATCATTCTCAACTATCAATCTCAAAAAGCTAGAGAAAATAGACCTTAATTATTCCACTCTCTAAATTTATCTATTTATTTAAAGTAAAAATGAAAATATTATGGTATCAGCTACGTGGTGGTAACTGGTTTTTATGATCATAGGTACATATACAGGGAACCCTGGAAAACGAAAGTAATATATTGATGATTTCGTTTGTTATAACTTCGTGGTATCAAGTCCGGCGGCTTTGAGTCGCTCGGTAAGATTTCTCATTTTGCTGAACTCTGTAGCAAAGCTGGCTTTAAGTCCTACACCTTCGCAAAACTCTTTTGCCGTGACGTTTTTCAGATGGTCAGCGTATTTGATCATCTGGAGGTGCATTTCCATCGTTTGGCTATTTCGTGGTGCGCTGCTAATGGCTTGCTTAATGTTCTCGTAGATCTGGGTTTCTGTCATTTTTATCTCACCTATCAAATTTAGATAAATAATATAAATTAGCTAATTAAGATAGTCTACAGTTTTTACCACCTGAATGATGGGTGTGAATTGTTTCTTTTTCATTACTGATATGGGGTACACAGTGAAGACGTAATGAATGGAGGCGAGCTTGCATCTGCAAGCCTCTTCCCCTAAGCTGGCACAAAATATAGAGATTCAACCATATGACTCGGGGTGCCCTTCTGCGTGAAGGCTGAGAAATACCCGTATCACCTGATCTGGATAATGCCAGCGTAGGGAAGTCACGGACCACCAGGTCATTGCTTCTTCACGTTATGGCAGGAGCAAACTATGCAAGTCGACCTGCTGAGTTCCGCGCAATCTGCGCACACGTTACACCTTTTTCACCAACATTCCCCTCTTGTGCACTGCATGACCAACGATGTGGTGCAAACCTTTACTGCCAATACCTTGCTGGCGCTCGGTGCATCGCCAGCGATGATTATCGAAACCGAAGAGGCCAGTCAGTTTGCGGCTATCGCCAGTGCCTTGTTGATTAACGTTGGCACACTGACGCAGCCACGCGCACAGGCGATGCGTGCTGCCGTTGAGCAAGCAAAAAGCTCTCAAACACCCTGGACGCTTGATCCAGTAGCGGTTGGTGCGCTCGATTATCGCCGCCATTTTTGTCATGAACTTTTATCTTTTAAACCGGCAGCGATACGAGGTAATGCTTCGGAAATCATGGCATTAGCTGGCATTGCTAATGGCGGACGGGGAGTGGATACCACTGACGCCGCAGCTAACGCGATACCCGCTGCACAAACACTGGCACGGGAAACTGGCGCAATCGTCGTGGTCACTGGCGAGATGGATTATGTTACCGATGGACATCGTATCATTGGTATTCACGGTGGCGATCCGTTAATGACCAAAGTGGTAGGAACTGGCTGTGCATTATCGGCGGTTGTCGCTGCCTGCTGTGCGTTACCAGGCGATACGCTGGAAAATGTCGCATCTGCCTGTCACTGGATGAAACAAGCCGGAGAACGCGCAGTCGCCAGAAGCGAGGGGCCAGGCAGTTTTGTTCCACATTTCCTTGATGCGCTCTGGCAATTGACGCAGGAGGTGCAGGCATGAAACGAATTAACGCTCTGACGATTGCCGGTACTGATCCGAGTGGTGGTGCGGGGATTCAGGCCGATCTTAAAACCTTCTCGGCACTTGGCGCTTATGGTTGCTCAGTTATTACTGCACTGGTGGCGCAAAATACCCGTGGCGTACAGTCGGTGTATCGCATTGAGCCTGATTTTGTCGCCGCCCAGCTCGATTCGGTGTTCAGCGATGTGCGAATCGACACCACTAAAATCGGTATGTTGGCGGAAACCGATATTGTTGAAGCGGTGGCAGAACGGTTGCAACGTTATCAGATCCAAAACGTGGTACTCGACACCGTTATGCTGGCAAAAAGCGGCGACCCGCTGCTTTCACCTTCGGCGGTTGCTACGCTGCGCAGTCGATTATTGCCACAGGTTTCATTAATAACGCCAAACTTGCCCGAAGCTGCCGCCTTGCTCGACGCGCCACACGCGCGCACCGAACAGGAAATGCTGGAACAAGGGCGATCGCTGTTGGCGATGGGCTGTGGCGCAGTGCTAATGAAAGGTGGTCATCTGGATGATGAGCAAAGCCCGGACTGGCTGTTTACCCGCGAGGGTGAACAACGGTTTACCGCACCGCGCATTATGACCAAAAACACCCACGGCACTGGTTGTACGCTCTCTGCGGCGTTGGCTGCACTACGCCCGCGCCATACAAACTGGGCTGACACCGTACAGGAGGCAAAAAGCTGGCTTTCATCGGCGTTAGCACAGGCCGACACGCTGGAAGTTGGTCACGGTATTGGTCCGGTTCACCACTTCCACGCCTGGTGGTGAGCACCGTACTATAGCTGCTTTGGTTATTGTCAGCCTTTGGCACTGACATTCAGGGATGAAACCAATGCAGCTAAGCATTACCAGTCGAAAAAAACTCACCGCTCTATTATGCGCTCTTGGGCTAATTTCCATCGTTGCAATTTATCCGCGTCAGACGGTGAATTTTTTCTATTCGACAGCAATTCAGATTAAAGACTACATCCACTTCTACGGTTATCGCCCGGTTAAATCTTTCGCTATTCGCATTCCTGCCAGTTACACCATTCACGGAATAGATGTTTCGCGCTGGCAGGAGCGGATCGACTGGCAGCGGGTGGCAAAAATGCGCGACAACGGTATCCGCTTACAGTTTGCTTTTATTAAGGCGACGGAAGGCGAAAAGCTGGTGGACCCGTATTTTTCGCGTAACTGGCAACTAAGCCGCGGAAATGGCCTGCTGCGCGGGGCGTATCATTATTTCTCCCCGTCGGTAGCAGCGCCGGTTCAGGCGCGATTATTTCTGCAAACGGTGGATTTCTCACAAGGCGATTTCCCTGCGGTACTGGACGTAGAAGAGCGGGGAAAATTATCGGCAAAAGAATTACGCAAGCGGGTAAGTCAGTGGCTAAAAATGGTCGAAAAAAGTACGGGAAAAAAGCCGATTATTTACTCAGGAGCCGTTTTTTATCACACCAATCTGGCGGGCTATTTCAATGAATATCCGTGGTGGGTGGCGCACTACTATCAACGTCGTCCGGACAATGACGGCATGGCCTGGCGCTTCTGGCAGCATTCCGACCGTGGACAGGTAGATGGCATCAATGGTCCGGTGGATTTTAATGTATTTAATGGCACGGTGGAGGAGTTGCAGGCATTCGTTGATGGGATTAAAGAAACGCCTTAAATAAGAAGCAGTGATATACTCCCACCAGACTCCCTGGCAGGAAAAAGACAAATGGAACAAGCGCATACCCAGCTGATTGCCCAACTGAACGAGCGTATTTTAGCGGCGGATAACACGCCGCTTTATATTAAGTTTGCCGAAACGGTAAAAAATGCCGTGCGCAGCGGGGTGCTGGAGCATGGCAATATTTTGCCCGGTGAGCGTGATTTAAGTCAGTTAACCGGCGTTTCACGCATTACGGTGCGCAAGGCGATGCAGGCGCTGGAAGAAGAGGGTGTGGTGACGCGTTCGCGCGGTTACGGCACGCAGATCAACAACATCTTCGAATACTCGTTGAAAGAAGCGCGAGGTTTTTCTCAGCAGGTGGTATTGCGCGGGAAAAAGCCCGATACGCTATGGGTTAACAAGCGTGTCGTGAAATGTCCCGAAGAAGTCGCGCAGCAGCTGGCGGTCGAAGCGGGAAGTGATGTCTTTTTGCTTAAGCGTATTCGCTATGTCGATGAAGAAGCGGTATCGATTGAGGAATCGTGGGTTCCGGCGCATTTAATTCATGATGTTGATGCCATCGGAATTTCTCTTTATGACTATTTCCGCAGCCAGCACATTTACCCACAACGTACGCGTTCCCGCGTTAGCGCCCGGATGCCGGATGCCGAGTTTCAGTCACATATTCAGTTAGATAGCAAAATACCGGTGCTGGTGATCAAGCAAGTGGCGCTTGACCAACAGCAACGGCCTATTGAGTACAGCATTAGCCACTGTCGCAGCGATCTATACGTTTTTGTGTGCGAGGAGTAGTTCCTCGCGCGTTGGCGCACAATCACCGCCCCGATGCCCGACAACCCACGACGCCACTGCATTGCCCAGTAATACGGCATCCGCCAGTGGCAGACCAGAGGCCAGCCCGGCAAGTACGCCACCGGCATGACTGTCGCCCGCCCCAATGGTGTCGACAACTTGCGTTGGAAATGCCGGAATGCAGCCAGAAGCGTCGTTGCTGAAATACCATGCGCCTTCTTTATCGAGACGAACGATCAACGGCGCGGCAAATTTCTCCTGCCATTGCTTGCCAAGTGTTGTTATCTCTGCGGATAAAGCAAAACGTTCGGCGGCAATCTCAGCCTCTTGACGATTGAGTGACACTAAAGGTCGACAGGCCATGATCCGCGCCAGTAATGCATCCGGGATATCGCCAATACGTGGGCCAAAATCGATAAACGGCGTCACGTCTTGCAGCTTTTCCAGCCATTCCACTAATAATTCGCCGCAGGGCGAGGCCAGTTGATAACCGGAAAAATAGAGCAGGCTGCCAGGCGCAACGGTTAATCGCGCCAGCCACTGGCGATTCCACTGATTTTCCACACCGCTGAATGACATAAAAGTGCGTTCGCCATCCGGCTCAACCAGCGCCAGACACCAGCCGTTATCACCTTCGGCGTTATCGATCAGGCTGATTAAGCCCTCTTTTGCCATCTGGTTGCGAATAATCTCCGCCCACACGCCCTGACCGAGCGGCAAGGCGTTACCCGCTTCGATGCCGAGGCGCTTTAACGCCACGGCAATATTCAGTGCGCAGCCGCCAACGTTAACGCTCTGCTGTTTCAGTTCGATATCGCACCCACGCCAGGGGAGGGCATAAGCGTCGGCGATCACATCAATGACTGCCGCGCCAATCACCATAACCGGCTGACGCGTGGTTAATTCAGGCAGCAGCGTGTGTAATCGAGCGCCGCTCATGCCGCCTCCCGTTGTTGACGATACTTCGCCAGCGCTGTGGCATAGCGGTTGAAATCAAGCTGATTTACCGCATCCAGTTCCGCCTTTAACGCAGGATCGATAGCGTTAATGCCATGCAACGCGCCGCAGATTGCCGTCGCCATAGCACCGATGGTGTCTGTATCGCCGCCAAGGTTAGCGCAGAGGACGGCGCAACGGTTCGGGTCGGTTTGTGCCAGTTCAACCAGCGCAATGGCGCACGGAACGGACTCAATAGTGCTGGTACCTGCGCCAACGACCTGGTAAAGCTGTTCGCTGGCGGATTCAGTGCCGTCTGCATTGCGCACAATTTTCAGCGCAATCTCCAGCCGCGCCGCCAGTGAGGCGCTGAAGGTAGTGATGCGTTTTTGCTGTGCATGTCGCGCAATTGAAGGCAGTGAATCAACAATTGCTGACCAGCTTTCTCCGTCAATGGCACGAGAAATCGCCCATGCGATGACTACCGCACCTGCAACCGCCAGATCGGATTTATGGGTCGGGCTGGACGCCAGCGCCACATCATCAATAAAGGAATCAACATCACGCGCCGGAAGCAAACAACCTAATGGCGAGACGCGCATCGCTGCGCCGTTGGTCACGCCGTTGTTATCCAGTTCAGCAACGGGTTTACCGTCGCGAATGGCGTTAAGCGCAATCTTCGAGGTCGGACCTAGCACGTTTTTGTTGAAGGCGTCGAAACGCAGCGCCCAGTCGAGGATATTACGCCCAATCAGATCCGGATCGATCTTGCCTTCACGTTCCAGCAACGCATCCGCCAGACACAGCGCCATCGAGGTATCGTCGGTGAATTCGGCGCGGTTAAAATAACAGGCCGCGTTATTATCCTTTGGTCCAGGCAGAAAACGGTCAATCCAGCCAAAGTATGCTTTAACGCGGCTGCGTGGCCAAAGCTCGGAGGGCATCCCCATCGCATCCCCTAACGCCTGCCCATAAAGAGCACCGAGAATACGTTCTGTTTTCATTTAACTTCCCCTTGTGTCAACGCAATATCGCGATCATCGACCTTGATAGCCGTAATTTCGTTGTCGGATTCGCGGAAAAAGATCATGAACAGCACGGCGATAATGGCAATCATCACCGCGCCAAAAGTCCACATCCCGGACCAGTTGAAAGTCAGTCCGTTTACCGGTTCCTGATAAGCGAACATCTTTTCCATCATCACACCGCCAAGACGATAGCCGAGCAAACTGCCGAAGCCCTGGCAGCAGAGCGTGATCAGCCCCTGCGCAGCGGTACGCATATGCACGGGGGCTTTTTTATCGACATAGATGTAAGCGGTAACGTAGTAAAAATCGTAACTTACGCCGTGAAGCAAAATACCGAGGAACAGTAACGCGTAGGTGAAATATTCATCCGCACTACCGTAAATAAAGAAGCCATAGCGGATCGCAGCGGTGATCAGACCAAGCAATAATACCTTTTTGATACCAAAGTGTTTAGTGAAAAACGGCAATGCCAGCATAAAGAAGATTTCAGAGAACTGGCCGAGCGTCATCCAGCCGGTGGCGTTTTTCATGCCAACTTCGGTCAGATAACCGTTGGCAAAGATGTAATAGAACGCCAGTGGCATCGCAAACAGGAATGAACAGAAGAAAAAGACGAGGAAGTTTTTATCGCGCAGCAGGATCAGCGCATCCAGGCCGAGCATGACTTTAATGTCCATTTTGCCGGTGCTTTTTGGTGGCGTGTCGGGCAGGAAAAACGCAAACACACCGAGCAGAGCAGAACTTCCGGCGGTAATCAGCAGCGGGATGTTAGTCGGTGAGATATCGGCATACCCCAGCATTTGCGGCAAGAAACCACATGCCAGACCAGAGGCAATCCAGCCGATAGTGCCCATCACACGAATGCGCGGGAAATCACGCTCCACATCCGGCACGTTGGCAAAAGCGATACTGTTAGTCAGCGCAATGGTCGGCATATAGGTTAGCGAGTAGGCCAGCAGTAACGGGAAGAACCCGGCAAAAGTGGTCTGTTGCGCAGCGAAATACATCAGCAGCGCGCCTGCGAACATCAATACCGCCAGCACTTTTTGCGCCGAGAAAAAGCGGTCAGTGATGGAGCCAACCAGAATAGGCGACAGGATCGCCGCAATGGCGGTACAGGCATAGGACCAGCCAATTTCTCCGGCACTAAAACCGCTTTTACTTAACCACAACCACAATGGCACAAACCACGCGCCCCAGATAAACCATTCAACAAACATCATGAACGACAGCTTTGCTGTTGTTTTCATCTTTTAATTCCTTCATGACAGGTAGTGTAAGGTACGAGCTGACAATACCACTTAATAATACCTTTTAAATACCTTTGCGGTGAAAACTTGACCGCGCTAACATTTTTTCTGATGAATCGTGCCAACAGAAAACGCTGAAAAAACATCCAAAAGATGGAAAAACCAGCCCGTAACGACCAGGATTATGATTGCCCGCACAAAAGGTGGGCCAGGACAATCCATAGCCGATATCCAATCGGAATTTACGGGAGCATAGTAATGACAGATATTGCGCAGTTGCTTGGCAAAGACGCCGACAACCTTTTACAGCACCGTTGTATGACTATTCCTTCTGACCAGCTTTATCTCCCCGGACATGATTACGTAGACCGCGTGATGATTGACAATAATCGCCCGCCAGCGGTGTTACGTAATATGCAGACGTTGTACAACACCGGGCGTCTGGCTGGCACAGGATATCTTTCTATTCTGCCCGTTGACCAGGGCGTTGAGCACTCTGCCGGAGCTTCATTTGCTGCTAACCCGCTCTACTTTGACCCGAAAAACATTGTTGAACTGGCGATCGAAGCGGGCTGTAACTGTGTGGCATCAACTTACGGCGTGCTGGCGTCGGTATCGCGGCGTTATGCGCATCGCATTCCACTCCTCGTCAAACTTAATCACAACGAGACGCTAAGTTACCCGAACACCTACGATCAAACGCTGTATGCCAGCGTGGAGCAGGCCTTCAACATGGGCGCGGTGGCGGTTGGTGCGACTATCTATTTTGGCTCGGAAGAGTCACGTCGCCAGATTGAAGAAATTTCTGCGGCTTTTGAACGTGCGCACGAGCTGGGCATGGTGACAGTGCTGTGGGCTTATTTGCGTAACTCCGCCTTTAAGAAAGATGGCGTTGATTACCATGTTTCCGCCGACCTGACTGGTCAGGCGAACCATCTGGCGGCAACCATAGGTGCAGATATCGTCAAACAAAAAATGGCAGAAAATAACGGCGGCTATAAAGCGGTTAATTACGGTTATACAGACGATCGCGTGTACAGCAAGTTGACCAGCGAAAACCCGATTGATCTGGTGCGTTATCAGTTAGCTAACTGCTATATGGGCCGGGCCGGGTTGATAAACTCCGGCGGTGCTGCAGGCGGTGAAACTGACCTCAGCGATGCAGTGCGTACTGCGGTTATCAACAAACGCGCTGGCGGAATGGGGCTGATTCTTGGACGTAAGGCGTTCAAGAAATCGATGGCTGACGGCGTGAAACTGATTAACGCCGTGCAGGACGTTTATCTCGATAGCAAAATTACTATCGCCTGATACGCCTTATACGAACAACACCACCCCGTAGGACGGATAAGGCGTTTACGCTGCATCCGGCAACCTATGCCTGATGCGACGCTGAAGCGTCTTATCATGCCTACACAGCGCTGCCACGTATGTTTACACTGCATCCGGCATAAAATAACGCGCACTTTGCTACGGCTTCCCTATCGGGAGGCCGTTTTTTTTGCCTTTCACTCCTCGAACAATTTTTCATATTGTCGTTTTTGTGATCGTTATCTTGACATTTAAAAACAAATCATTTCATTATATTTTGAAATCGAAAACAAACGACAGGATATGAAAATGTACGTGGTATCGACAAAGCAGATGCTGAACAACGCACAGCGCGGCGGTTATGCGGTTCCGGCATTCAATATTCACAATCTCGAAACGATGCAAGTGGTGGTAGAAACCGCTGCCAACCTGCATGCGCCGGTCATCATCGCCGGAACGCCTGGCACATTTACTCATGCTGGTACAGAAAATCTGTTGGCGCTGGTCAGCGCGATGGCGAAGCATTATCACCATCCACTGGCGATTCATCTCGACCATCACACGAAATTTGACGATATCGCTCAGAAGGTTCGTTCTGGCGTGCGCTCAGTCATGATTGACGCCTCGCATTTGCCTTTTGCGCAAAATATTTCACGGGTCAAAGAGGTGGTGGATTTTTGCCATCGCTTTGATGTCAGCGTCGAAGCGGAGCTGGGGCAACTTGGCGGCCAGGAAGATGATGTGCAAGTCAATGAAGCCGATGCTTTTTATACCAACCCCGCTCAGGCGCGTGAATTTGCCGAGGCAACCGGAATTGATTCCCTGGCGGTCGCCATCGGCACGGCTCATGGTATGTATGCCAGCGCACCGGCGCTTGATTTTTCTCGACTGGAGAACATTCGCCAGTGGGTGAACTTACCGCTGGTGCTGCATGGCGCGTCAGGGTTATCGACTAAGGATATTCAGCAAACCATCAAACTGGGGATATGCAAAATCAACGTTGCAACGGAGCTGAAAAATGCCTTCTCGCAGGCGTTAAAAAATTACCTGACCGAGCACCCCGAAGCGACCGATCCCCGGGATTATTTGCAGTCGGCTAAATCCGCAATGCGCGATGTGGTGAGCAAAGTGATTGCCGATTGTGGCTGCGAGGGTAGGGCATAACGCACCTGCCATTTAACAAGGAAAAAACATGAAAACGTTAATTGCCCGGCATAAAGCTGGTGAACATATCGGCATATGTTCAGTCTGTTCTGCCCATCCGTTGGTTATCGAAGCGGCGCTGGCATTTGATCGCAACAGCACGCGCAAAGTGCTGATTGAAGCAACGTCAAACCAGGTCAATCAATTTGGCGGTTATACCGGAATGACACCGGCAGACTTTCGCGAATTTGTTTTTACGATTGCCGATAAAGTTGGGTTTGCACGCGAACGCATTATTCTCGGCGGCGATCATCTGGGGCCAAACTGCTGGCAGCAAGAAAATGCGGATGCGGCGATGAAAAAATCCGTCGAGCTGGTAAAGGCATATGTTCGTGCTGGCTTCAGTAAAATTCATCTTGATGCGTCAATGTCCTGCGCGGGGGATCCCATACCGTTAGCACCAGAAACGGTTGCGGAGCGAGCTGCTGTGCTTTGCCACGCGGCCGAGAGTGTGGCGACAGATTGCCAGCGTGAGCAACTGAGCTATGTCATTGGCACTGAAGTGCCGGTTCCGGGCGGTGAGGCCAGCGCCATTCAGTCAGTACACATCACCCAGGTTGAAGATGCCGCCAATACTTTACGTACGCATCAAAAGGCCTTTATTGCCCGTGGACTGACAGAGGCGTTAACACGCGTGATTGCCATCGTGGTGCAGCCGGGTGTGGAATTTGATCACAGCAATATTATCCATTATCAGCCGCAGGAAGCGCAGGCGCTGGCGCAATGGATAGAAAACACCCGAATGGTTTATGAAGCACATTCTACGGATTACCAGACCCGGACGGCTTATCGGGAATTAGTCCGCGATCACTTTGCAATATTGAAAGTCGGTCCCGCATTAACCTTTGCTTTACGTGAGGCGATATTTGCGCTGGCGCAAATTGAGCAGGAACTTATCGCCCCCGAAAATCGCAGCGGTTGCCTGGCGGTAATTGAAGAAGTGATGCTCGACGAACCGCAATACTGGAAAAAATATTATCGTACGGGTTTTAACGATTCATTACTGGATATTCGTTACAGCCTGTCGGATCGTATTCGTTATTACTGGCCGCATAGTCGGATTAAAAATAGCGTCGAAACGATGATGGTGAATCTGGAAGGCGTGGACATCCCACTGGGCATGATTAGTCAGTATCTTCCTAAACAATTTGAACGCATTCAGTCCGGGGAATTATCAGCAATACCGCATCAGCTTATTATGGATAAAATTTATGATGTTTTGCGCACCTATCGCTACGGCTGTGCGGAATAAGGACGGTATATGACTAACCTGTTTGTTCGTAGCGGAATTTCTTTTGTCGATCGTAGCGAAGTTTTAACCCATATCGGTAATGAGATGCTCGCGAAAGGTGTGGTTCATGATACCTGGCCACAGGCATTAATTGCCAGAGAAGCAGAATTCCCTACCGGGATAATACTTGAGCAGCACGCCATTGCAATACCGCATTGTGAGGCGATTCATGCTAAGTCGTCAGCCATTTATCTGTTAAGGCCAACAAATAAAGTTCATTTTCAGCAAGCGGATGATGATAATGACGTGGCGGTATCGTTGGTTATTGCGTTGATTGTGGAAAATCCGCAGCAGCAATTGAAACTTTTACGCTGTTTATTTGGCAAGTTACAACAGCCCGATATCGTCGAGACACTAATCACTCTTCCTGAAACTCAGTTAAAGGAATACTTCACAAAGTATGTTTTAGATTCAGACGAATAAATCCCTCTGTAACAATAAAAAGGACTATTTATGAAACGCAAGATTATTGTCGCTTGCGGAGGCGCGGTTGCGACCTCTACGATGGCGGCGGAAGAAATTAAAGAGTTGTGTCAGAGTCATAATATTCCTGTTGAATTAATCCAGTGTCGGGTTAATGAAATAGAAACCTATATGGATGGCGTGCATTTGATATGCACCACTGCCAAAGTGGATCGTAGTTTTGGCGATATTCCGTTAGTTCACGGCATGCCTTTTGTTTCTGGTGTCGGTATCGAAGCATTACAAAATAAAATTCTGACTATCTTACAGGGGTGACCTATGTTTTCAGAAGTCATGCGTTATATTCTCGATCTCGGCCCTACGGTGATGCTGCCGATTGTCATCATTATTTTTTCTAAAATATTAGGCATGAAGGCAGGCGATTGCTTTAAAGCGGGTCTGCATATCGGGATTGGCTTTGTTGGCATTGGCCTTGTGATTGGCTTAATGCTGGATTCCATTGGCCCGGCGGCGAAAGCGATGGCGGAAAATTTCGACCTGAATCTGCATGTGGTCGATGTCGGCTGGCCGGGCTCTTCACCAATGACCTGGGCGTCGCAAATTGCGCTGGTGGCGATTCCGATTGCGATTCTGGTTAACGTGGCGATGTTACTGACCCGTATGACGCGGGTGGTAAATGTTGATATCTGGAATATCTGGCATATGACCTTCACCGGCGCGTTGCTGCATCTGGCAACCGGTTCATGGATGATAGGGATGGCGGGTGTGGTAATTCACGTGGCGTTTGTTTATAAGCTCGGCGACTGGTTTGCCCGCGATACCCGAAATTTCTTTGAGCTGGAAGGCATTGCTATTCCGCACGGTACGTCGGCGTATATGGGGCCGATTGCGGTGCTGGTCGATGCCATTATCGAGAAAACCCCAGGTGTTAACCGAATTAAATTTAGCGCCGACGATATTCAGCGCAAATTTGGTCCGTTTGGCGAGCCTGTCACCGTGGGTTTTGTGATGGGGCTGATTATCGGCATCCTCGCGGGTTACGATGTCAAAGGTGTATTGCAGCTGGCGGTAAAAACGGCGGCGGTGATGCTGCTAATGCCACGGGTGATTAAACCCATCATGGATGGTTTAACGCCCATCGCTAAGCAGGCCCGTAGTCGTTTACAGGCGAAGTTCGGCGGTCAGGAGTTCCTGATTGGCCTGGATCCCGCATTACTGCTGGGGCATACGGCGGTGGTATCGGCAAGCCTGATTTTTATTCCGCTCACCATTTTAATTGCTGTTTGTGTTCCGGGTAATCAGGTACTGCCGTTTGGCGATCTTGCCACTATCGGCTTCTTTGTGGCGATGGCGGTCGCGGTGCATCGTGGAAATCTGTTCCGCACCTTAATCTCGGGTGTCATCATTATGAGCATCACCCTGTGGATCGCGACGCAAACTATTGGTTTGCACACCCAACTGGCGGCTAATGCTGGGGCGTTAAAAGCCAGGGGTATGGTGGCTTCAATGGATCAGGGCGGTTCTCCCATTACCTGGTTACTGATTCAGGTTTTCTCCCCGCAAAATATTCCCGGTTTCATTATTATCGGCGCAATTTATCTGACCGGTATTTTCATGACCTGGCGTAGAGCGCGTGGTTTTATTAAACAAGAGAAAACCGTTCTCGCAGAATAATTTTTACCTGAGGGGGAGGTTATCCCCCTTAACAATCAGGAGTTTTTATGAAATCAGTGGTGAATGATACTGATGGTATCGTGCGCGTTGCAGAAAGCGTCATTCCTGAAATTAAACATCAGGATGAGGTGCGGGTAAAAATTGCCAGCTCGGGCTTATGTGGTTCCGATTTACCCAGGATATTTAAAAATGGTGCACATTATTATCCAATAACGTTAGGCCATGAATTTAGCGGCTATATTGATGCGGTGGGATCCGGTGTTGATGATTTACACCCTGGCGATGCGGTTGCCTGTGTGCCGTTATTACCCTGTTTTACTTGTCCAGAGTGTTTGAAAGGGTTTTATTCCCAGTGCGCAAAATATGATTTTATTGGCTCGCGGCGTGATGGTGGATTTGCTGAATATATTGTCGTTAAGCGAAAAAATGTCTTTGCTCTACCCACGGATATGCCTATTGAGGATGGGGCTTTTATTGAGCCGATTACCGTTGGCCTGCATGCTTTTCATTTAGCGCAAGGTTGTGAGAATAAAAACGTTATTATTATTGGTGCCGGAACCATTGGCCTGCTGGCTATTCAGTGCGCTGTCGCGCTGGGAGCAAAGAGTGTGACGGCGATCGACATTAGCTCAGAAAAACTGGCACTGGCAAAATCTTTCGGTGCGATGCAAACATTTAACAGTAGCGAAATGAGCGCGCCGCAAATGCAGGGCGTTTTACGCGAGCTGCGCTTTAATCAGCTTATCCTCGAGACGGCTGGCGTACCGCAAACTGTCGAACTGGCGGTAGAGATTGCCGGTCCTCATGCCCAACTGGCGCTGGTGGGCACGTTGCATCAGGATCTGCATTTAACATCGGCAACGTTTGGCAAAATATTGCGTAAAGAGCTGACGGTTATCGGCAGTTGGATGAACTACTCCAGCCCTTGGCCGGGGCAGGAGTGGGAAACGGCGAGCCGGTTGCTGACAGAACGTAAGTTAAGCCTGGAGCCATTAATCGCTCACCGTGGAAGCTTTGAATGCTTCGCCCAGGCGGTGCGTGACATCGCTCGTAATGCTATGCCGGGCAAAGTGTTGCTTATTCCCTGAAACCGCGGGCCAGCGTGATGTTGGCCCGGTATTGTGCAAAACAGATCATTCACCAATGGTCCCCCTTCGTTTACACTAGCCACAATTGAATATGGGTAAATGACGATGAATTCATTCGAGCGAAGGAATAAGATCATCCAATTAGTGAATGAACAGGGAACCGTGCTTGTTCAGGATCTGGCGGGAGTATTTGCTGCCTCGGAAGCGACAATCCGTGCCGATTTGCGCTTTCTCGAACAAAAAGGCGTGGTTACGCGCTTTCATGGTGGTGCGGCGAAAATAATGTCCGGTAATAGTGAAACCGAGACCCAGGAAGTCGGGTTTAAAGAGCGATTTCAGCTCGCCAGCGCGCCAAAAAACAGAATAGCGCAGGCGGCAGTCAAAATGATCCACGAAGGGATGACCGTTATTCTCGACAGCGGAAGTACGACAATGCTTATCGCCGAAGGATTAATGACCGCCAAAAATATCACGGTGATTACCAACAGTCTCCCGGCAGCGTTTGCCCTTTCCGAAAATAAAGACATTACTCTGGTCGTCTGTGGTGGCACGGTCCGCCATAAAACGCGCTCGATGCATGGTTCCATTGCCGAGCGTTCATTGCAGGATATTAATGCCGATTTAATGTTTGTCGGTGCTGATGGTATTGATGCGGTTAATGGTATTACGACCTTTAATGAGGGTTATTCCGTTAGCGGTGCGATGGTCACCGCCGCTAATAAAGTGATTGCCGTTCTCGATTCATCGAAATTTAACCGTCGCGGTTTTAATCAGGTACTGCCAATCGAAAAAATTGACATTATTATTACCGATGATGCTGTATCAGAGGTGGATAAACTGGCATTGCAGAAGACACGGGTAAAATTAATTACGGTGTAGTATTGTTCTGTATGCCGGATAAGGTATTTACACCGCATCCGGCATTTCGGATTCTCCCTGGTTCAAGAGAGAATAGTTTGATTAACGCAATAATGGACAATCTGGTGGTAATCGACAACGCAACGCCGCCGGAAGTATTTCAATATGAAAGTTTTGTCCGCTCAACGGTTCGCCATCAAGATTAAAAGTGATTTCGTGTGGGGCTTGTATATCAAACCACGACGAAGCGCCTTCGATAATATTCGGGTTATCTTCGTCAGATTTTAAGGTTGATACGAGAGCCGGAAGAATTTCATCGCCGGTAAAAATGCGCAGTTGCAGCAAGCCATCGTTAATTAACGCGTTCGGACACAATTGCTGACCGCCACCGGCCTGACGCCCGTTACCAATACCAATGACCAGGGCGTCACCTTGCCAGTGAAAGTTTTCACCGCGGATTTCACAACGGTCCGGTTGCAGAGTATCCATGCGCATTAAGCCATGAATGATGTAAGAGACGCCACCCAGCGCGGCTTTTAATTTTTCCGGCGTTTCTGTGGTAATACGCGTCCCAAATCCGCCTGTCGCCATATTAATAAAACAGGTTTGTTTGTTGACCTGCGCCATATCTATCGCAATGGCGTTACCGGCAATTGCCAGTTTCAGCGCCTTATCCAGTGCCTCAGGAATCCCTACACTGGTGGCAAAATCATTGGCGGTTCCTAATGGCAAAATTCCCAGCGCGGGTATGCCATCCCCCTCACACTGAATCAACGCCGTAGAAACTTCATTAATGGTGCCATCGCCACCACCGGCAATCACCGTTGCGACGCCCAACTTCCGGGCCTCCTCTACATATCGTGCGGCATCGCCTTTCTCCCAGGTGACCCGCACATGGATCGTCATTCCTTCCTCACGCAACAGCATAATTGCTTCGCGCAAGGGTAGATTGTCAGTACTTTTGCCATTAAGAATCAGTAAGCTGGCGGGAAATTCTGCCATGATCGTATGTGCCTTTATGATTGGTCTGTAGATAGTGTAGAGCAGAAAACAAAAGGTGGAGTCAGAACAGGATGAAAGTCGGAGGATAAAAAGTCAGTTCAAGTATGGAGGATTCAGTGGTTACCACCAGGAGCTTGCAATGGGAACAGCGAATATTAACGGTAACCACCGATAAATTTCAAAAAAGAGCATATGCCTAATATTCAACTAAACAGTGGCATCTTCAATATAATATATTAAAGCCCCCATGGAGTTACCCTGAAGGGCCTCAATGTCCGTAATTCCTACTTATGTAGGAAATGTTGTACAGAACATTTATTATAATCCTATTCAATTATAATAATCATGCCATTATTATATTTAAACACTAGAGAGTGTCGTTGGTATTTAATGGGGGAAGGTGAGATGAAAAAGATAGCTGCTATATCATTAATTAGTATTTTTCTTATATCTGGTTGTGCTGTGCATAATGATGAAACAAGTATCGGTAAATTTGGTCTTGCATATAAAAGTAATATTCAGCGTAAACTCGATAACCAATACTACACCGAAGCCGAAGCTTCTTTAGCCAGGGGTAGAATATCTGGTGCAGAAAATATAGTAAAAAATGATGCAGCCCATTTCTGTGTTACTCAGGGCAAAAAAATGCAGATAGTTGACCTGAAGACAGAAGGTGCAGGATTACATGGCGTCGCTCGTCTGACATTCAAATGTGGAGAGTGAGAATATTTTTTGGTAAGCGTCAAATATGCGCGTTCTGGCTGTGCGTAGCCGGAACCTGTGGGAGCACGATGCCGATAAGTGAAAGGCATCGTGCTATGAAGGAGGATTCTATCGATGTGGTCAATGGAAGACGGTTACCAGAGATAGGGCTTATGCATAAAAAAATAAGCCCGTGTAAGGGAGATTACACAGGCTAAGGAGGTGGTTCCTGGTACAGCTAGCATTTTATGGGTTATGTTTTTCAGCGAAACGGATGATAACCTTAATAAATGCAGCTGTATGTGATCGGTTTCTAAGAATTTTCCATCCGGGAAAAATAATCGAAATTAATCACTTACCGTGGGGATTACGCGTGGTTTCCCCGGAGAAATTACGCATCAGCAGCGCGTAATTGAGCTCAAGATCCTGCGGGACCGGGAGCCACACAGTATAACCATCGCCTGGTGCTATCGGCATAGCTTCGCCTTTGGCGTTTTCCATGTGCTCAAGGGTAAAATTAATGTTGCCTTGCGGCGTCATCAGCTCAAGGCTGTCGCCAACGGAGAATTTATTTTTCACCGCTACCGCCGCGAGGTCCCCCTTGCGCTCACCGGTAAACTCACCAACAAACTGCTGGCGGTCAGAAACTGAATAACCGTATTCGTAGTTCTGATAATCGTCGTGAGTATGACGACGCAGGAAACCTTCGGTATAGCCACGATGCGCCAGACCTTCCAGAGTTTCCAGCAGGCTGGTATCGAACGGTTTTCCCGCAGCGGCGTCATCGATAGCTTTGCGGTAAACCTGTGCGGTGCGTGCACAATAGTAGAAAGATTTGGTACGACCTTCGATTTTCAGCGAATGCACGCCCATTTTGGTCAGGCGTTCTACATGGGCGATGGCGCGCAGATCTTTCGAGTTCATGATGTAAGTGCCGTGCTCATCTTCAAACGCGGTCATATACTCGCCCGGACGCTGGGCCTCTTCGATCATAAACACTTTGTCGGTTGGTGCGCCGATACCCAGCGTCGGCTCAACATTTTGCACCGGAATCGGCTCGTACTTGTGTACGATGTTGCCAACATCATCTTCTTTCCCTTCCTGGACGTTGTACTCCCAGCGGCAGGCGTTGGTGCAGGTGCCCTGGTTCGGGTCGCGCTTGTTGATATAGCCAGAGAGCAGGCAGCGACCGGAGTAGGCCATGCACAGCGCGCCGTGAACGAAGATCTCGATCTCCATATCCGGCACCTGATTGCGGATCTCTTCAATCTCTTCCAGCGACAGCTCGCGAGAGAGGATCACGCGGGTCAGGCCCATTTGCTGCCAGAATTTCACCGTCGCCCAGTTCACGGCGTTAGCCTGCACCGAAAGGTGGATCGGCATTTCAGGGAAGTGCTCACGCACCAGCATAATCAGCCCTGGATCGGACATAATCAGCGCATCCGGCCCCATTTCCACCACCGGTTTCAGGTCACGGATAAAGGTTTTCAGCTTGGCGTTGTGCGGTGCAATGTTGACCACGACATAAAACTTTTTCCCCAGCGCGTGGGCTTCATTGATGCCGAGCTGAAGATTTTCGTGGTTGAATTCGTTGTTGCGCACACGCAGGGAATAACGCGGCTGGCCCGCATAAACAGCATCTGCGCCATAAGCGAAAGCGTAACGCATATTTTTCAGCGTTCCCGCCGGGGAAAGGAGTTCCGGTTTAAACATAATTCTCTCGTTCTGATGACAGGTCAGATCCGCTTCACCTGATGAAGCGGTTAGGGGAGTGCCCCCACTTTAAGGGCGGGCATTGTAGCGCAATCGGCGGGTTTAGCTCCAGTGTAAATGTCTGGTGGCGTCCTGGTTTTGGTTAAGGATACGAATGACGATAATTTCCCCTGGTGATTGCAGGAAATAAATGACGTGGCGTTCAAAAGGAAGAACAAAAATACCTTCGCCTAATTCAGGTCTGGGCGTACCTATATTATTGTTACTCAGAATCTGGAGAACGTCTGAAAGATGTTCCACATATCTGTCGGCTTGTGGTTCGCCGAAATGGTGATAGCTGTAATACCAGATGCCTTCTAAATCCTCATTGGCTTTTGGCATGAGTTTAATAATACGCACATTATTTCCTTATCCCTGCTTTCACCTTCCGTAAGAACGCGTCCTTTTCCCACGGCTGAGCTTCACCACTACTCAACCCTTCTGCGAGCATGTCACGTAACGCTTGCAGGCGAGACTCTGCTTGCTTTTCTCGAAGTAATCGCAGTGACTCACGGATCACTTCGCTTTGGGTGCGATAGTCGCCGGATTCAATTAAGGACTCGATAAATTCACGCAACTCATCGCCGAGATCAACCGTCATCGTTCTGGCCATTTTACGCCCGCCTGTAAGTAAAAATCTTACATCAGTGTATGTCATAAACCGGATAGCGTCACGAAAGTATTAGAAGATATTTTGGCACATGAACATGTTCAGGAGGATAAGTATGGGATGGTAAACAAAGAAAGCACAACGAGTGCTAGTCAGTGCCCACTATTTTAATGGCGGCGGTTACTCTTAATTATTAATAACTAAGCGTTATTTGGATATAAAGCCGGACGCCAACAACCCACGCCCGGCATCGTAATTACGTATTGTCTTTCACCGTCTGGCTTGTGCCATTGGCTTTAACGGAGGCAATTCCGGTTTCACGAGATTGCGCGGTGGCGTACATCTGGCTGGAGCCGATAATTTGATGATTAGCGGCTTTCAGATTGAAATAGAATTTGCCGTTACTTGCCGTTTTTTTCTCATAGCGTTCTTCTTGCGGGCTGTTGCTACGCACCGACGCGATGCCCTTTTCCGCAGAGGCTTTTGAGGTATACAGCTCGCTGGTGAGGATAGTCTCACCATTGCCCGCTTTTAGCACAAACCGGAACTGATTATCACTGCTCTTACTGAGTTCAAACCAACCAGCCATAATGACTCCTTGATTGAAATTGTGTATCGAAAACAGCATCTAAAGGTGCTGTTTACCGATTAAAGTATGAGCGATTTTCTGATGCCTGCCAGGGCGGAGAGATAATGTCAGTTTGCTGACCATGCGTGGGATAATGTTGCCGGATCGGGTCTGAACGCCATCTCCGGCTAACAAAATAATGTCGCTAAAACTAAACGATGCGGCAGGCGTCGGCTTCCCAGCGGTAACCGACGCCGTAAACGGCGCGGATAAATGACTGTTCGGCGTCGAGAGATTCCAGCTTGCGGCGCAGGTTTTTAATGTGGCTGTCGATGGTGCGGTCGGTTACTACGCGGTAGTCGTCATAAAGATGATTGAGCAAATGCTCGCGGGAGAACACTTTTCCTGGTTCATGAGAGAGCGTTTTCAGCAGACGAAATTCCGCAGGCGTCAGGTCAAGCATTTTACCGCGCCATGAAGCCTGAAAACGACCTTCGTCGATAATCAACGGGCTTTCAGCATCCTGTTGCTGCAACTCGCGCTGCGGTTTGCAACGGCGCAAAATGGTTTTGACGCGCGCTACCACTTCCCGTGGGCTGTACGGCTTACAGATATAATCATCTGCGCCAATCTCCAGCCCCAGCAGGCGATCGATCTCTTCGATTTTTGCCGTCACCATCACGATCGGAATGTCAGAAAAACGACGAATTTCCCGGCACAGCGTCAGGCCATCGGTGCCAGGGAGCATCAGATCTAACAGGATCAGATCCGGTGGTGTCTGGCGCACATACGGCAGTACCTGATCGCCGTGGCTGATAAGCGTCGGCGCATAGCTCGCAGCACGCAGATAATCAATGAGCAACTGCCCCAGCTTCGGTTCATCTTCCACGATCAAAATACGCGGTGTGTTTTCGTCGATTGGTAACTCGGTCATACTTCTCTCTGTAAATCCCGTTCCAGCGGTAACTCTACTGTAATGCTTACCCCGCCAAAAGGCGAATGGGCAGCAATAATGCGACCATTATGTGCTTCAACAATGTTCAGGCAAATCGCCAGCCCCAGCCCGGAACCGCCGCTGGCACGGTTGCGGGAACCTTCGGTGCGATAAAAACGTTCAAACAATTTTTGTAGCTGATCGTCACTGACACCTGGCGCACTGTCGGCAAAGGTCAGGCGCACCGTTTTGTCGCGCTGCCCGGCAGAGATTTGCAGGCTGCCGCCGCTGTCAGTGTAGCGCAGGCTGTTTTCCAGTAAGTTATTGAATAACTGCATTAAACGGTCGCGATCGCCAAATACGGTAATACTGTCTGGCAGGGAAAATTGCAGTTTCAGGCCACGACTGGCGAATCGTTCGCGAAATGCGCCGCCCGCCACTTCCAGCAGTGGGATCAAATCTACCGGTGCTTTTTGATAGGCGAGAGCGCCTTCATCAGACATCGACAACTGATGGAGATCGTCAACCAGTTTGGTCAGTGTACCGACCTCCGCCTGTAAAGACGCCACCGTCTCCGGCGTGAATTTACGCACGCCATCCTGAATGGCTTCCAGTTCACCGCGCAGCACCGCTAATGGCGTACGCAGTTCGTGAGAAATATCGGCCATAAAATCGCGCCGCATTTGCTGGTTTTTCTCCAGTGTGCTGGCAAGCTGGTTGAAGTCTTGCGCCAGTTTGCCCAGTTCATCTTCACTGGTGGGCGTTACGCGGGTAGTGAAATCGCCCGCCGCCAGTTTGTGCGTGCCATCGACAAGTCGTTTTACCGGTGCCAGTAAACCGCGCGCCAGCAGAAAAGTGGCAAGTGCCGCGAGTAACGTTGCCAGGGCGACAATCAACCAGCTGGTTTGCCGCTGTTGTTTATCGAAATTGATATCAGTATTGCGCGTTAACCGCTCAACGGGGGAGGCGATCACCGCGCCAACTTCCGCACCGTTGACCAGAATGGGTCGCCGTGTACCGTCAGGTGGAATCGGCGCTCGCGGACCAACCAGCACTTTGTTGTTTTGATCAACCACCCAGAACTGGGTACGCCAGCCGTGCGGTGGCATACCCGGGCCGGGTTTATCTTCCGAATTATCGTGTTCAAATGAACGCAGGATCTGAAAGACAAAGCGATCATTGTTGCGCAGGAAGCGCCAGTTGCCATGCTGCGCATACTGCTCGCCAAGCGCATCACTTAACAGTTGTAATCGCTGTTCATTACCATGCTTGATGTAATCAATAAAGCCACGCTCAAAACTGATACGCACCGCCCAGTGCATACTGATCAGCAAGACAATGCAGGTGGCGAAAATCGCCAGAAACAGTTTGCCGGTAATACCGGGTCGCCAGAACTTCATTGCGCGCTCCTTTTTCGCCGCGAAATAGCTACATTTTGATGCGTATCGTTCGGCACTCTGGCAAAGATGAACGCCGGAAGGGCGATGATCAACGCCATGCTAAGCCAGGTGTACATAAAGACGGTTTGTGTGGTGCCGCTGTCGACGCTGACATGCTGTGAACCAAAAAGTCCCAGCAATAGCCCGGCGATAGTGACGCCGATACTCATCGACAATTGCATAATCATCGACAGCAGGCTGTTGCCGCTGCTCGCCAGATTGTCCGGGAGATCTTTCAGCGTCAGGGTGTTCATGGAGGAGAAACGCGTCGAGTTGACCATCCCTTGTAAAAACAGGACGAACGGCAAAACGTAACGGCAAAACGTAGTACCAGCCCAGCAGGGCGGTAGTCATAAACAACAGGGTGACCAGCGACAGGCCAAGCGTGGTTGCCACCAGTACCCGACGATAGCCAAAGCGATTCACCACCTGTACCACAATTCGCTTCATCCCCATGCTGCCGAGCACCATCGGGATCATCATCAGTCCGGCATGAAAAGGCGAGAAACCGAGGCCAATTTGCAGGAAAACCGGTGTCATAAAGGGCAACATGCCACTGCCAATACGTCCGGCAAAGCTCCCCGCCAGGCCCAGCGAAAAGGTACGAGTACGGAACAGTTTCAGACTGAACAGGGCACGGTTGTTATTTCTGGCGTGCAGCAGATAAAGCACCAGTGCCACCACGCCAACTGCGACCAGGCCTGCAATCGTCAGCGGCGATAAACCTGTACCTTTACTGCCGTCCAGCGCCAGGGTTAATACCGCCATGCCAACCGCCAGCAATAAAAATCCGGAGAGATCAAAGCGCCGCGTCTGCATGGTGTAGTTCGGCATTAACAGCAATGTGGCGATCGCACCGATAATCCCCACCGGAATGTTGATCAAAAAGATCCAGTGCCACGACGCGTACTCCACCAGCAGACCGCCGAGCGCCGGACCGAGCAGCGGACCGACCTGACCGGGTAACGTGACAAAGGTCATCGCCGCCATATATTGCTCGCGCGGTACGATTTTCATCACCGTCAATCTGCCGACCGGCACCATCATCGCGCCGCCAACGCCCTGTAACGCGCGTGCCAGCAACAGTTCGTTCAGCGTGCCGGAAAGCGCGCAAAACAGTGAACCGAGAGTAAACAGCACGATGGCGGTAAAGAAAATATTGCGCACGCCGACTTTGTCCGCCAGCCAGCCGCTGGCGGGCAGCATCACCGCCACGGTCAGCACATAAGAGACAATGACCATGTGCATATGCAACGGACTTTCCCCGAGGCTTTGCGCCATTGAGGGAAGGGCGGTGTTTACGATGGTGGTGTCCAGCGACTGCATAAAGAAGCCGAAAGCCACAATCCACAATTGCCAACGGGTGCTGTCGGGAAGATCTGTCATTTACTCGGTTACCGTTTGTTTAGGTTTACGCGAAAAACGCAGCCGCAGACGGTCGAAAAAGAGATACACCACCGGCGTGGTATACAGCGTAAGGAGCTGGCTCATTACCAGTCCGCCGACAATGGTGATCCCCAGGGGTTGCCGCAGCTCCGAGCCGTCACCGCCCGACAACACCAGCGGCAGCGCGCCAAACAGCGCCGCCAGGGTAGTCATCATAATCGGGCGAAAACGCAGCAGACAGGCCTGGAAAATAGCTTCCTGCGGCGTCAGGTTACCGTGCCGTTGGGCTTCAAGCGCAAAATCGACCATCATAATGGCGTTTTTCTTCACGATGCCGATTAATAGCATGATCCCTATCAGGGCGATTAGGCTGAACGGGGCATTGAACAGCTCCAGCGCCAGCAGCGCTCCAACGCCCGCCGAGGGCAGGGTGGAGAGGATCGTCAGCGGATGTACGTAACTCTCGTAAAGGATACCCAGCACGATATACACCGTGGCGATGGCGGCGATAATCAGGATCACCTGCGAGTTCATCGTCTCCTGGAACACCTGCGCTGTGCCAGCAAAACTGCCGCGCACCGTCGAAGGCACACCAAGCTGGGTCATTGCGCGATCGATCGCCGCACTGGCGTCCGAGAGCGATTTCCCGGTCGGCAGGTTAAACGAAATGGTCGAGGCCGCCGATAATCCCTGATGATTCACCGACAGCGGAGCATTCGCCGGTTGCCATTTAGCGAAATACGACAGCGGGATCGCTTTGCCTTCGTTATTAATGACGAACATTTTTTCCAGCGCGCTGATGTCCTGGGTATAGCGCGGATCCACTTCCATCACCACTTTATACTGGTTCATCGGCTGATAAATGGTCGAGATTTGCCGCTGACCGAAGGCGTTATTTAACAGGCTGTTGGCGGCCTGCACGTCGATTCCCAGCCGTGCCATGGTGTCGCGGTCGTAAACCAGATTCATCTCCGCGCCGTTATCCTGCTGATCGGAGTTCACGTCCGCCAGTTCCGGCAACGTCGCCAGTTTTTTGCGGATTTTTGGCTCCCATTCGCGCAGTGCCGCCAGGTCGTCGGATAACAACGTGTACTGGTAGCTGGCGTTCGACTGACGCCCACCAACGCGAATATCCTGTACCGCCATCAGGAACAGATTCGCCCCCGGTTCTTTCGCCAGTTTTACGCGCAGACGGTCGATAATTTGCTGCGCCGTTTCGCTGCGTTCGTCGCGTGGCTTGAGGGTGATAAACATCATCCCGCTGTTCACTCGCGAACCGCCTGTAAAGCCGGTGACATTATCCACTGCCGGATCGTCACGGATAATTTTCATGAAATCCTGCAACTTACCGCGCATCGCCTGAAACGAAATACTCTGATCCGCCTGAATCCCGCCCATCAACACGCCAGTGTCCTGCTCCGGGAAGAAGGTTTTCGGGATCGAGATATACAGCCAGATATTCAGCGCAATGGTGCCAAGCAGCACCACGCCCACCAGACGGGTATGATTGAGCACCCATTTCAGTGACTTGCCGTAGCCTTGTTGCAGGGCTACCAACATGCGACCAAAACCACGCAGTCGCTTTTGCTCGCGCGGCTTGCTGGCTTTCAGCATCCAGCCACACATCATTGGCGTTAATGTCAGAGAAACCAGCAACGATATACCAATGGCGACAGAAAGCGTCACGGCAAATTCGCGTAACAGTCGGCCCGGCAATCCGCCCATCAACAGCAGCGGCAGGAACACCGCCACCAGTGACAGACTCATCGACAGCACCGTAAAACCGACTTCGCGAGTACCTTGCAGTGCGGCTTGCAACGGTTTCATTCCCGCTTCCAGATGACGGGCAATGTTTTCCAGCACCACGATGGCGTCATCCACCACGAAACCAGTAGCGATGGTGAGCGCCATTAACGAAAGATTATTGAGACTGAAACCGCACAGGTACATCGCCGCAAACGTACCAATCAGCGAAACCGGCACCGCAACGGCGGGAATAATAGTTGCGCGACCCGAGCGCAGGAATAAAAACACCACCAGAATCACCAGCGCCACCGAGATAATCAGCGTTTGCTCGACTTCTTCCAGCGAGGCGCGAATGGTGGGGGAGCGATCCTGAGCAATTTGCAGATCAATCGCCGCCGGAATGGTTTCCTGCAACTCCGGTAATTTTGCCCGGATGCTGTCAACCGTCTGGATAATATTGGCTTCCGGCAGCTTGCGGATCATCAGCAAAATAGCCGGTTTGGCATTGGTCATCCCGGCGTTACGTACATCCTGTACAGAGTCGGTCACTGTCGCCACATCGCCCAGACGAACCGCGCCGCCGTTGTTGTAATGAATAATCAGCGGCTGATATTCGGCGGCGGTTTTTAGCTCATCATTGGTCTGGATCTGCCAGCGGTGAGTGCCATCTTCCAGCGCCCCCTGCGGTTTACGCACGTTGGCATTGCTGATGGCAGTGCGTACGTCGTCCAGCGAGACGCCCTGATTAAACAGCGCCTGCGGATTCAGCCCGACGCGTACGGCGGGCAGTGAGCTGCCGCCGACATCGACATCACCAACACCGTCGATTTGCGAAATCGTCGGAGCCAGCTGCGTCGAGGCGAAATCGTACAGTTCACCCTGCGAATAAGTATCGGATGTCAGCGTGAGGATCATAATTGGCGCATCCGACGGGTTAGCTTTGCGATAGGTCGGACGGCTGGGCATCCCGCTGGGCAGCAAACTTTGTGCAGCGTTGATCGCCGCCTGCACATCGCGCGCCGCGCCGTTGATATCCCGGTCAAAATCAAACTGCAAAATAATACGCGTGCTGCCGAGCGAACTGCTGGAGGTCATTTCACTGACTCCGGCAATGCGCCCAAGTGAGCGCTCCAGCGGCGTGGCAACGGAAGACGCCATTGTTTCTGGTGACGCACCGGGCAGCGAGGCGCTGACCATAATCACCGGAAAATCGACCTGCGGCAGCGGGGCGACCGGCAGCATACGGAAGCCCAGTATGCCGCACAGGGTAATGGCAACCGACAGTAAAATCGTCGCCACCGGACGGTAAATGAAGAGGGCAAAAAACTTCACTTACGCCTCCTCTTCATGGCGAGCAAAGCGACTTTTGGTCCACAATGCCAGGCGGTCGAACAGCAGATAAATCACCGGCGTGGTAAACAGCGTCAGCACCTGGCTGACAATCAGGCCGCCGACCATGCCGATACCTAACGGACGACGCAGTTCCGCGCCGACCCCGGTACTCAACATCAGCGGCAGCGCGCCAAGCAGAGCCGCCAGAGTGGTCATCAGGATCGGACGAAAACGCAACAGACAAGCCTGGTAGATGGCATCGCGCGGCGACATGCCTTGCTCGCGCTCAGCAGCCAGCGCGAAGTCGATCATCATGATGGCGTTCTTCTTCACGATACCGATCAGCAAAATAATGCCGATAATCGCAATCACATCCAGTTCGCTACCGGCAATCATTAACGCCAGCAGTGCGCCGACTCCTGCGGTGGGTAGCGTCGAGAGAATGGTGATCGGGTGAATAAAGCTCTCGTACAGAATGCCGAGCACGATATACATCGCCACCACCGCCGCGACAATCAGCCAGACAGTGCTGCCCAGCGCCGACTGGAAGGCGAGGGTGCTGCCCTGGAACTGCGTGGTGATATCCACCGGCAGATTCAGCGTCTTTTCGGTGTCCATAATCGCCTGCACCGCATCGCCCAGCGAATAGTTATCCGGCACGTTAAAGGAGATGGTCGTTACCGGGAACTGATCCAGATGGTTGATGGAGAGCGGCGCAAAACGCTGCTCAATTTTGGCAATTGAGCTTAGCGGCACCACGCCGCCGTCGCTGCTGGTCAGGCGAATGGTATCCAGCGCCGCGAGGCCTGGGGTATTTTCGGTGTTGTGCTCCAGCACCACGCGATACTGGTTGGCCTGAGTATAAATAGTGGAAATCAGCCGCTGACCAAACGCGTTGTACAGGGCGTTATCGACATCCGCCATGCTGATCCCCAGACGGCTGGCGCTGTCGCGATCAACATTGACATACGCCACCAGCCCTTTGTCCTGCCAGTCGCTGGAGACATCAGAAAGCTGTGGCAGTTGCTGGAGTTTTTCCATCAACTGTGGCACCCAGGTACTGAGCGCATCCAGTGACGTGGCCTGCAAGGTAAACTGGTACTGGGTGCGGCTGACCTGAGTATCAATAGTCAGATCCTGCGTTGGTTGCAGGAAGAGATCGACGCCCGGCACTTTATCTACCGCCGTTTGCAGACGGGCGATGACTTTTTGCACCCGATCATCACGTTCATCCAACGGTTTGAGGTTGATTTGTAAACGTGCACTGTTCAGCGACGGGTTAGTGCCATCAACGCCAACAAATGAGGTCAGGCTTTGCACTGCCGGATCCTGCAAAATCACGTCCGCGACCTGGCGTTGTCGCTGGGCCATATTGGCAAAGGAGCTGGATTGCGGTGCCTGCAAAGTGCCCTGAATAATGCCATTGTCCTGTACCGGGAAGAAACCTTTCGGAATGAACACCCACAGCAGCACGCTAAGCAGCAGCGTGCTGAGTGCCACGCTTAAGGTCAGCCACGGATGATTCAGCACTTTCGCCAGTCCACGACCATAGGCGGCGATTATCCTGTCGAACATTTTTTCCGAGGCACGGGAGAAGCGGTTCTGTTTACGCAACGACTCCTGGCTGAGCATCCGCGCGCACATCATCGGTGTCAGGGTCAGCGACACCACCGCTGAGATCAAAATCGCTACCGCCAGGGTAATAGCAAATTCGCGGAACAGTCGCCCGACGATATCGCCCATAAACAGCAGTGGGATCAACACCGCAATCAGTGAGAAGGTCAGCGAGATAATGGTAAAGCCGATTTCACCTGCGCCCTTGAGCGCCGCCGCCAACGGTTTTTCGCCTTTTTCGATATAGCGGGAAATGTTTTCGATCACCACGATGGCGTCATCGACCACGAATCCGGTGGCGATAGTTAACGCCATCAGTGTCAGGTTATTGATTGAAAAATCGAGAAACACCATAACCGCGAAAGTGCCGATTAACGACAGCGGTACAGCAACACCGGGAATGATGGTCGCCGGAATATTGCGCAAAAACAGGTAGATAATCATGACTACCAGCGCGATAGCCATCATCAATTCAAACTGAGTATCATCGACGGATGCGCGGATATTGGTGGTGCGATCGGAAAGCACTGTCACCTTCACCGATTTCGGCAGACTCTCAGTGAGCTGTGGCAGCATCTGCCGAATGCTGTCGGCGGTGGAGATAATGTTAGCACCGGGCTGGCGCTGAACATTCATCACAATGGCCTGTTCTTTGTTCGCCCACGCGCCGAGCCAGCTGTTTTCTGCACCTTGCTCTACAGTTGCGACATCGCCCAGACGAATTGGCGCGCCGTTCTGGTAGGCGATGATTAGCTGGCGATACTCTTCGGCGGATTGCATCTGGTCGTTCGCGGAAAGCGTGACCGCACGGGAAGGGCCGTCGAGGCTACCTTTTGCCGAGTTAACGTTAGCGCCGGTAATGGCGGTGCGCACGGTTTCGCTGGTCAGGCCGAGGGCGGCAATCGCCTGAGCGTTAAGTTTGACGCGAACAGCCGGACGCTGACCGCCGGAAAGCGTCACCAGGCCGACGCCGGAAATCTGCGAGATTTTCTGCGCGACGCGGGTTTCCACCATATCTTCCACTTGCGTCATCGGCATGGCGGTTGAGGTGACGGCGAGCGTCATGATCGGCGGATCTGCCGGGTTCACTTTGCTGTAAACCGGCGGGTTAGGCAGATCGCTCGGCAACAAGTTGGTCGCAGCGTTAATCGCGGCCTGCACTTCCTGCTCGGCGACATCGAGCGGTAATGTTAGCTGGAACTGCAAAGTGATAACTGACGCACCGCCGGAACTTTGCGACGACATCTGTTTCAGGCCAGACATCTGCCCGAACTGGCGTTCGAGCGGCGCGGTAACGGCAGAGGTCATGACATCCGGGCTGGCACCTGGGTAGAGCGTGACCACCTGAATGGTCGGATAGTCCACTTCCGGCAGCGCCGAAACGGGCAGGGCGCGATAACCGATAATCCCGGCGAGTAAGATCGCCACCATCAGCAGCGTGGTGGCGACAGGACGCATAATAAACAGGCGCGACGGGCCGCCTGTGCTGCTCGGGGGTAACACCTGCATCAGGAGCTCGCTCCTTTTTTCGCGTATTCGCGGCTGGTGGCTTTCTCTTCCGAAGTGGTGGCGCTCTGGGCTTCCACTACTTCCACTTTCGCCCCTTCGGTCAGGCGATCAATGCCGTCTGTCACCACGCGATCGCCCGCAGAAATACCTGCACGGATCACCACTTTCTGACTGTCCTGAATGCCCGGCGTCACCAGATGTTTGCTGACTTTGTTTTCGCTATTCAGCACCCAGACAAAATGGCCTTCATTACCCATTTGCAGGGCGGCGGTGGGGATCACCACGGCGTTTTGTTCGGTGTCGACTAACATGCGCGCGTTAACAAACTGATTGGGAAACAGCGCATCATCCTGATTATTAAAGCGTGCTTTCACTTTAATCGTACCGGTAGTGGCATCGATTTGGTTATCGAGACTTAACAGCGTGCCTTCACTTAATTTCTTCGAGTTGGTTCGATCCCAGGCTTCTACCACCAGCGGTTTTCCGACTTTTTGCGCCTGCACGACGGTAGCGATATCGCTTTCCGGCAGGGTAAAGAGCAAATCGATAGGATGCGTCTGGGTGATCAGTACAATCCCGGTGGTATCACCACTGGAGATTTGGTTACCAACATCAACCTGCTTGAGACCAACGCGACCATCGACTGGTGCGGTGATGCGGCTCCAGTCGAGTTGCAGCTGCGCGCTGGCGACGCTTGCTTCATCAGCCTTAATGGTGCCTTCGGTTTCACTGACCAGCGCCTGTTGGGCATCCAGCTCCTGACGGGAGACGAGATTGGTTTTTGCCAGTTGCTGATAACGCGCCAGATCACGGCGGGCGTTAGCAAGCGTGGCTTTATCTTTTGCCAGTTGGCCCTGGGCTTGTGCTAATGCAACTTTGAACTGGCTGGGGTCAATTTCTGCCAGTAAATCGCCTGCTTTGACCTGCTGGCCTTCCTGGAAATGTAACGCCATCAGTTGACCGTCCACGCGGCTGCGCACCGTAACAGTATTAGCGGCGGTAATGGTGCCAAGCCCGGTGAGGTAACGCGGAACTGCCTGTTCTACGGCGGTCGCCGCCTGAACCGGGGCTAATGGGCCGGAACGCATACCACGGCGACCACCCGCTGGCGATTGCTGCGCTTGTTTCGTCGCCCCTGGGGCTGCACTCCGGGAGTCATTGCGGCCTTGCCAGAACCAGAATGCGGCGATGGCGGCGATGACCACCACGATTACGATTACCCAACGGGATTTATAACTGCCTTTCATCGTTAAGAGTTTCTCTTCCTGAAACGTTTCGCGGAATGATACTAGTGTAGCCAGCCAATAAGGGAGAAAAATGGAGGAATTATGAAACACTGTCTGGAATCGTCTGAATGACGGGCACATTTGCGAGCACGCATCCAGTAATAACACATGAAACTATTTTATCTACGCGTTAGCGATAGACTGCTTGCATGGCGAAAGGAGGTAAGCCGACGATTTCAGCGGGACGCTGAAACGGGAAAGCCCCTCCCGAGGAAGGGGCCATAAATAAGGAAAGGGTCATGATGAAGTGGATCATCATCGTGGTGCTCTTAGTCATAAGCTTCCCGGCTTACTAAGACTACCAGGGCGGGGGAAACCCCGCTCAACCCTCACTCCTGAAAGTATGCCTTCACGGTCAGATTGTCAATCTGCAGGCTTTGCAGTCTGCGATCCTGCCAGCAAATATTCTTTGCGAGACGTTACGCAATAATCACACTGGAAACTATTTTATCCGCAAGTCAGCGATAGACTGCATACAGGACGGAAGGAGGTAAGCCGAAGATTTCAGCGGGACGCTGAAACGGGAAAGCCTCTCCCGAAGAAGAGGGCTTTTAATAAGGAAAGGGTTATGATGAAGCACGTCATCATACTGGTGATACTCTTAGTGATTAGCTTCCAGGCTTACTAAGAACACCAGGGGGAGGGGGAAACCTCTCCCTAACCCTCACTCCTGAAATTATGTCACTCCGCCCTTAGTGTCAATCGACGGCTCTCCGTTCTTGCGAGGCGAATAGCAAAATTATCTACGCCGCCGGGCCGAATTCTGAAAGTTTCTTCGTTTGCTCTTATTTCATTATTGCAGTCGGTATGATACCGGATCTCAATAATTCTCTAAGAAAGGATTTCTTATGAGCGAACAAATCACGTTTGCCACCAGCGATTTTGCCAGTAACCCGGAACCACGTTGCCCCTGCATTTTGCTGCTGGATGTTTCTGGCTCGATGAGCGGCAGACCCATTAATGAACTTAACGCCGGATTGGTTACCTTTCGCGATGAGCTGCTTGCCGATTCGCTGGCCTTAAAAAGAGTGGAACTCGGTATTGTGACGTTCGGCCCGGTGCATGTGGAACAACCCTTTACCAGCGCCGCTAATTTTTTCCCGCCCATCCTGTTTGCCCAGGGCGATACACCAATGGGGGCCGCCATTACCAAAGCCCTGGATATGGTTGAAGAGCGGAAACGTGAGTATCGTGCAAATGGTATTTCGTATTATCGCCCGTGGATTTTCCTGATCACCGATGGTGCACCAACCGATGAGTGGCAGGCTGCCGCCAACAAAGTGTTTCAGGGGGAAGAAGATAAGAAGTTTGCCTTCTTTACCATTGGTGTTCAGGGGGCGGATATGAAGACGCTGGCACAAATCAGTGTTCGTCAGCCTTTGCCACTGCAGGGATTACAATTCCGTGAACTGTTTAGCTGGTTATCCAGTTCATTACGTTCGGTTTCCCGCTCCACGCCGGGAACGGAAGTTGTACTGGAAGCGCCAAAAGGCTGGACGTCAGTGTGACCTGGCTTCTGGTTTATGCATCCGTTGTTGGAACGTCGCACATTAGCGCTGATTTACCTTGTCAGGATGCCTGCCAGATGCAGGTTGCCTGGCTAAATGACCAGCAGCCATTATTGTCGGTATTTGTCGCTGATGGCGCAGGCAGTGTCTCGCAGGGTGGCGAAGGCGCGATGCTCGCCGTCAATGAAGCGATGGCTTATATGTCGCAAAAAGTGCAGGGCGGGGAATTGGGGCTTAATGATGTCCTCGCCACGGATATTGTGCTGACTATTCGTCAGCGACTTTTTGCCGAGGCGGAAGCCAAAGAATTAGCTGTTCGCGATTTTGCCTGCACGTTTATGGGATTGATTTCATCGGCTAATGGCACCTTGATTATGCAGATTGGCGATGGCGGCGTGGTGGTAGATTTCGGTCATGGTCTGCAATTGCCGCTTACGCCGATGGTGGGTGAATATGCCAATATGACGCACTTCATTACCGATGAAGATGCCGTTTCCAGACTGGAAACTTTCACCAGCACTGAGCGTGTGCATAAAGTTGCAGCATTTACGGATGGTATCCAGCGACTGGCGTTAAATATGTTGGATAATTCTCCACATGTGCCTTTCTTTACCCCGTTTTTCAATGGACTGGCGTCAGCAACGCAGGAACAACTCGATTTATTACCTGAATTGTTAAAGCAGTTTTTGTCCAGCCCGGCGGTAAACGAGCGTACGGATGATGATAAAACGTTGGCACTGGCGCTGTGGTTACCATGAAACCCACTTTATATACTGCTACTGGTGAGTGCGTTACGCCAGGCCGTGAACTGGGCAAAGGCGGTGAAGGCGCGGTTTATGATATCAATGAGTTTGTCGATAGCGTCGCCAAGATTTATCACACGCCGCCACCCGCCTTAAAACAGGACAAACTTGCCTTTATGGCTGCGACAGCTGACGCGCAATTGTTGAATTATGTCGCCTGGCCGCAGGCAACGCTTCACGGTGGACGAGGCGGAAAAGTTATCGGTTTTATGATGCCAAAAGTTTCTGGTAAAGAACCGATTCATATGATCTATAGCCCGGCACATCGTCGTCAACGTTACCCTCATTGTGCGTGGGATTTTCTACTCTATGTTGCGCGCAATATTGCTTCATCTTTTGCTACGGTTCACGAGCACGGGCACGTCGTGGGTGACGTAAACCAGAACAGTTTTATGGTAGGTCGCGACAGCAAAGTGGTGTTGATTGATAGCGACTCCTTTCAGATTAACGCCAATGGCACACTGCATTTATGCGAAGTCGGCGTGTCGCATTTTACGCCGCCAGAGCTACAAACCTTGTCGTCATTTGTCGGCTTTGAACGCACAGAAAATCACGATAATTTTGGCCTTGCGTTGCTGATTTTTCACGTCTTGTTTGGTGGCCGGCATCCTTATTCTGGTGTGCCGCTTATCTCTGATGCGGGTAATGCGCTGGAGACGGATATTACCCATTTCCGTTATGCCTACGCGTCAGATAATCAGCGACGTGGTTTAAAACCGCCGCCACGATCGATTCCGCTATCGATGTTACCGAGTGATGTTGAAGCCATGTTTCAGCAGGCGTTTACGGAAAGTGGCGTGGCAACCGGGCGTCCGACGGCTAAAGCGTGGGTATCAGCACTGGATTCTCTACGCCAACAGTTAAAGAAATGTACCGTATCGGCAATGCATGTTTATCCCGGTCATTTGGCTGACTGCCCGTGGTGTGCGCTGGATAATCAAGGCGTTATCTATTTTGTTGATCTCGGCGAAGAGGTCATTACCACCAGCGGTGATTTTGTGCTGGCGAAAGTCTGGGCGATGGTGATGGCGTCAGTAGCACCGCCAGCATTGCAATTGCCATTACCCGATCATTTCCAACCGACTGGCAGGCCGCTTCCTTTAGGCCTGTTACGGCGCGAATACATCATTCTGCTTGAGATCGCACTGTCAGCATTATCGCTGCTGCTTTGCGGCCTTCAGGCAGAACCGCGTTATATTATTTTGGTTCCTGTGCTGGCGGCTATCTGGATTATTGGCAGTCTGACAAGCAAAGCGTACAAAGCAGAAGTTCAGCAACGCCGTGAGGCATTTAATCGCGCGAAAATGGACTATGACCATTTAGTCAACCAGATCCAACAGTTGGGCGGGCTGGAAGGTTTTATCGCCAAACGGGCGATGCTCGAAAAAATGAAAGACGAAATTCTCGGGTTACCGGAAGAAGAAAAACGTGCTCTGGCAGCACTTCACGACACCGCAAGGGAACGGCAGAAGCAGAAGTTTCTGGAGGGATTTTTTATTGATGTTGCCTCTATTCCCGGCGTTGGCCCTGCGCGTAAAGCGGCGTTACGGTCCTTTGGTATTGAAACAGCGGCAGATGTTACCCGTCGTGGTGTTAAGCAAGTGAAAGGGTTTGGCGACCATCTGACCCAGGCGGTTATCGACTGGAAAGCGAGCTGTGAACGCCGTTTTGTGTTCAGGCCGAATGAAGCGATAACGCCAGCAGACAGACAAGCGGTAATGGCGAAAATGACCGCCAAACGACATCGGCTGGAATCGGCGTTGACAGTCGGCGCGACAGAGTTGCAGCGATTCCGCCTTCATGCTCCAGCACGGACCATGCCGTTGATGGAACCGTTACGTCAGGCAGCAGAAAAACTGGCTCAGGCGCAGGCAGATTTAAGCCGCTGCTGAGCCATTTTTCAATTAACGAAACACCACTTCCGCCCAGCGTGCCAGCCCGGCGGTGACGGAGCCAAAGTCATCGCCGCCTGCAATCGGAATGCCCGGCAACTGTTCTGCCAGCGCTTTTTTAATCAGCGGAGAACGGGCGCTACCGCCGGTCAGGTAGATAACGTCCGGTTTTTCCTGGGCGTTATCCAGGGCCAGTTGCACCTGTTCCAGAATCCGCGCCAGTGGCTGGCTGAGGGCGCTTTCCAGCCCTCGCTGGCTAATCAGCGTAGCCAGTTCATTGCTGATAAACGGCAGTGAGGCGCGGGTTTCCGCTACGCTTGAAAGAGCAATTTTGCACTCTTCTGCGCTACGCACCAGGCGATAGCTTAAACGCTGACGCCAGACTTTCTGTAACAGGGCCACTTTTTCCGGTTCGCGGGCATCGCGTACCAGATCGTTAAGCAGACGACCGTTGGTACTACTGTAGAAATCACTCTGCGCAGGTACGTCGTTGATGGCAACCGCATTCCACCACGGCAGGATCGGCAGGGCGATGCCTTTTTCGGTTTCGCCACCCATACCCAACAGTGGCATCAGGTTTTTAAACGCCAGGGCGATATCCAGATCGTTACCGCCAATACGACAACCACTGTGACCCAGCAGGCTGGCTTCACGATCGAGACGCGAACGCCACTGCGGTCCCATCAGCAGCAATGAACAGTCAGTCGTACCACCGCCGATATCCACCACCAGCACCCGTTTTTCTTCCTGCAAGGTGGCTTCGTAATCCAGCCCAGCCGCGACCGGCTCGTACTGGAATACCACGTCCCTGAATCCGGCACGCTTCGCCGCGCGTTCCAGAATCCCTTGCGCCTGGGCGTTTGCTTCATCGCCGCCCAGCCCCTGGAAGTTGATCGGGCGACCAATCACCGCCTGAGTAATCGCTTCTGGCAGCTGCGCCTGCGCCTGCTGGCGAATGTGCAACATCATTGCGCAGACCAGATCCTCAAACAGCGCTACCTGCTGCGGTTTTAAGCCGCTGGCACCGAGGAACGATTTTGGTGATTTCACAAACCACACTTCTTCTGGATCATCAATGTACTGTGCCAGTGAGGAAAGACCGAACTGCACGCTTTTCGCCGTAACATCGATATCTTCTTCGCGGTTATAACGAATCGCCCGACGTAACAGCGCCTGCGTTTCATCGTCGTCTGCCGGAACATCATGATGGCGGTACAGCCATTCACTTACTGCTTCACGCGTTGGCGCGCAAAGCATTGAAGGCAGCAGCGTGCTGTCGTTTTCCATTTTCAGTAATTGCGGTTTACCGTCACGCATGACCGCCACTGAACAGTTTGCTGTACCGTAATCAAAACCAATAAACACGAATTAATCCCCATGCCGGTGAAGAAGGGGCGTGACTTTAGCGAAATGTTGCCGTCGCGACAACCGGAATATGAAAGCAAAGCGTAGCGTCTGAATAACGTTTATGCTGAAAGCGGATGAATAAGGAGATGCGATGTATACCCTGAACTGGCAGCCGCCGTATGACTGGTCGTGGATGTTGGGATTTCTCGCCGCCCGTGCAGTGAGTGGTGTGGAAACGGTCGCTGAGGATTATTATGCCCGTAGTCTGGCGGTGGGCGAATATCGCGGCGTGGTGACTGCTATTCCGGATATAGCCCGCCATACTCTGCACATAAATTTAAGTGCAGGTTTAGAACCCGTTGCCGCTGAGTGTCTGGCGAAAATGAGCCGCCTGTTTGATCTGCAATGTAACCCGCAGATTGTTAACGGTGCGTTGGGCAAGTTAGGCGCGGCGCGGCCCGGATTGCGTTTACCCGGCTGTATTGATGCTTTTGAGCAGGGTGTGCGGGCGATTTTAGGCCAACTGGTGAGCGTGGCGATGGCGGCAAAATTGACTGCCAAAGTTGTACAGCTTTATGGCGAACGGCTGGATGATTTTCCGGAGTATATCTGCTTCCCCACGCCTCAGCGGCTGGCAGCAGCCGACCCGCAGGCATTAAAAGCGTTAGGCATGCCGTTGAAACGGGCAGAGGCACTGATTCATCTGGCAAATGCGGCGCTGGAGGGCAGCTTACCAATGACAATTCCGGGCGATGTGGAGCAGGCGATGAAAACGCTGCAAACTTTTCCGGGTATCGGGCGCTGGACGGCGAATTATTTCGCTTTGCGTGGCTGGCAGGCGAAAGATGTTTTTCTGTCGGATGATTATCTGATTAAACAGCGATTTCCGGGGATGACACCGGCACAAATCCGCCGTTATGCCGAGCGCTGGAAGCCCTGGCGTTCTTATGCGCTGTTGCATATCTGGTATACGGAAGGCTGGCAACCAGACGGAACGGACGAATTGTAGGCCTGATACGTCGCATCAGGCAATGGGCAAACGCTCCCTCAGTTAATCGCGAAATAACTGCTATTCACCAGCAAATCCAGCGGTTGGGCATCGGCAATCACATCACCATAAATCAGATCGACGCCGATGCCAGAAAGCGTATCCATCACTAAGGGTAAAACGACTGGCCCGGCGATGGTTTTCATCCCGAGTCGCTGAGCGTGCCCCTGAATAATCGTAATCAGCATCTCATCCATCAAATTACCCTGCACGTTGGCGCATAACTCACCATCAAGTAGCAGGTAATCTGCCATATTCGCTTTCAGCGAGTTGAAGATTTGCAGATCGCGGCCCACCTGGCTGAGCACTATCCGACATCCCGCCAGCCGCAGTTTTTGCACGCTTTCTGCGTGATCTAAAATCGCTTCAGCCGGAATAATCAGATGTAATAACCGTGGTGGTAGAGGGCTATTTTCCAGCTGCTCAAGCAGATCATTCACCAGCGTGGCGCTACTCAAACCGGCAACGGAAAGGGGGAGGGCGATGCTTATGCCTTTACTGGCAACCGCTTTTGCGGCCAGCTGGAAAAATTCGTGGAATACCCGTCGGTCAAGAGCATGGCTAAGTGCCGGATCGCTGAAGCTACGACGAAATTTTTGTTCATCAATAATCTCGCCTTCGCAACTCCAGAGTTTAAGCGAAATCAGCCACAAATTACGCGCTTCCGGGATCCGCGGCGAAGCGACACCGTGGGCCATCATCATCAACTGATTCTCTTTAATCATCCGCCACTGTTCATCAAGCGACATCGCCGCCCGTTCGCTATGTGCGGCAGCTTGCTGTGGTTCGTAAACCGTCACCCGGCCCCGTCCACCATTTTTGGAGGCATAACAGGCGATATCAGCCTGCGACATCACTTCTGCCGCCTGATGATTGTTGTCATCAATCAAGGTAATCCCGGCACTGGCACCTACCCGATGCACACGGCCTTCCCATATAAAGTGATAGTCATTCACGGCACTGATAATGCGTGTAGCGATAAAACGCGCGCTTTCAACATTACAGTCTGGTAGCAGCAGACCAAATTCATCCCCACCGAGTCGCGCCAGCACGTCGCTGGAACGCAGCATACTCAGCATCAACGACGCCAGTTCGCGCAGCAAAGCGTCGCCCGCCGCATGCCCGGCGCTGTCATTCACCGCTTTAAAGCGATCAAGATCGATAAACACCAGGGCATGTCGCTGATGTGTACTGTTTACCGTTTGCAGCAGCATACGCAGTTGCTTCTCAAAACTGGCGCGATTGGCGAGATGCGTCAGTGCATCATGGGAGGCGCTGTAGCTCAGCTGGCGCAGCATTTTGCGTGATTCGGTGACGTCCTGAATCACCAGAACCGAACCAATATTGCTGCCGTCCAGAGTACTTAACGGCGTAATACTGTAATGCACGTCGTAACTGCCGCCGCTCCGACAGTGCAACACCACATCTTGTTCGATTGCGGAACGTGAGGTGTCGGCACTGTAAATGTTCTCCATTAATGGTCCGTTGTCGCCAAAAGTAATATGCAACACCGTCAGGAGCGGAACACCTAACGCTTCTTCCTGCGTCCAGCCGCTCATCTTCTCCGCCACTGGATTCATAAAGGTAATTTTCATCGCCATATCAATACAGACCACGGCTTCACCGATGGAATCAAGCGTAATGTGCAGGCGCTCTTTTTCCTGAAACAATGCCTCGTTAAGCTGTTTCACTTCGGTCATATCCATATTGATGCCGAGGAGACGTTCGACTTCGCCTTCTTTATTCAGTACCCGGTTGGCGAGGGCGCGGATATGGCGAATACCGTCTTTTACGGTAATGCGAAATTCCAGTTTAAAGGGCGAGCGTGATTGCAACGAATCACGAATCACTTTTTCGGCATGCTGGCGATCTTCCGGCAGCACGCACTCGTACCACACCTGCCAGTTCGGTTTGATATGTGGAGGAATTTCATACAGCTCGAACATCCGCTTATCCCAGCTAAAAACATTCGGCTTCAACTCCCACTCCCAGATGCCAATCCCGCCCGCTTCGTTAGCCAGCGTGATGCGCTCCATCAGTTGCTGATTGACCTGTTCGGTGCGTTTTAGCTCGTTAATGTCTTCAATCTGAGCGATAAAATAGAGCGGCGTGCCATCCGTGTGGCGCACCAGTGAGACGGCAAGCAACGCCCAGACAACATCGCCATTGCGGTTGTAGTAGCGTTTTTCCATTGAATAGGTGTTTATTTCACCGCTTATCAGCTTTTCAACCTGTTGGAGATCTTTATTGAGATCCTCCGGCCAGGTCAGTTGCTGAAAGGTGAGTCCGCGCAGCTCTTCCTGACTGTACCCGAGAAACTGGCAGAGCGCTTTGTTGGTTTGCAGCCATTGTCCCTCGGTGCCCACTAACGCCATACCGATAGCGGAATATTCCATCGCGTTCCGAAAGCGGGTTTCGCTTTCGGAAATGTGTTTGCGTTCCGCACGAAAGGCATACATCACCATGGTCATGATGTTGGCGGGCAGCAGGATCAGCAAAAACGGTAGCCACGGCATATGGCTCATCAGGTACGTACGCGGCGTAGCAAGCAGGGAGGGATCCGCGGCCATCATCAGCGACACCATCATCACCGTGGTAAGGAAGATCAAAAAGGCTTCCATTCGTGGCAGGCGCACGGCGCTCCACATCAACAGCACAATAATGAAAGTAAAAGGCCACGGCAGATACAGCATCGAAAGCCAGCTTAACGTCAGTGTGATGGCTAACGTGAGCAGCGACTCAAAAAGCAACCGTGGGTTGCGATGGCGCAGCAGATAGTGTGGTTTAAATAACAATCCCAGCGGCACCAGTGCCAGAGCGCCGATGGATTCTGACAGTACCCATATCAAAAATGCCCTGAGAGGATCGTCTCCGGGCGTCAGCAGGACCACCAGAACACCCCCCAACAGAGGCGGAACAATGGCGCTGCCGAGTGCCAGACGCAGCCAGTCAGCCAGATTTTGCAAGGGGTTATACCACGGCAGCAATTTACGTAGCAGCACTGCCCCGACCACGGCTTCAACAATATTGATGGTCGTCCAGGTCATGTTCAGCGAGCTGGTGGAAAAAAGCAGGATGGATGCGGCGATATTTCCCAGCGAACAGCTCAGCGCAATTCCCGGCCACATGCGCCCGGCATGGCGATAAAACGCCACCATCATGATGGACGTCGGGAACCACAGTGGGGCGAGTTGGGTGCCAAACTGCGAAAGCTCAAGCGAGAAAAGGGTAAAGATAAACGAGACTAAACCTAAACTGACCAGGTGAAGCAGCGGGTGGGGCAGGGCAATTAATACATGCTGTGATTGTTTGCTCATTACCGCTTTATCCGCAAGGCCAGGTCGCCAGTATTCGTTTCTGTGTTTATGCTAGTACAAAAGTTTTACATTTTATATGCGAATTGCTCATAAAGTGACGTAAAGGCGGATAATTTGCGCAACTGCGTATAACATTTTTTACCTTACATAAAACTGATCAACGTAATTTGCCACCGGGAAATCTTTGTCAACAATTAACTCTGAGCGCGCGGAAACGCTATTCGACTGGTATCAGGCGGATGAAATCCCTATAATTGCCGCGTTTGGCGCTTCGTCGCCCCCTTCCTAACATCCAGGTTAATCAGGTCGCTAAATATATGACTGATCAGTCTCATCAGTGCGTCATTATCGGTATCGCTGGCGCATCGGCTTCCGGCAAGAGTCTTATTGCCAGTACCCTTTATCGTGAATTACGTGAGCAAGTCGGTGATGAACACATCGGCGTAATTCCCGAAGACTGCTATTACAAAGATCAAAGCCATCTGTCGATGGAAGAACGCGTTAAGACCAACTACGACCATCCCAGCGCGATGGATCACAGCCTGTTGCTTGAGCATTTACAAGCGTTGAAACGCGGCTCGGCAATTGACCTGCCGGTTTACAGCTATGTTGAACATACGCGTATGAAAGAAACGGTGACGGTTGAGCCGAAGAAGGTCATCATTCTCGAAGGCATTTTGTTGCTGACGGATGCGCGTTTGCGTGACGAACTTAACTTCTCCATTTTCGTTGATACCCCGCTGGATATCTGCCTGATGCGCCGCATCAAGCGTGACGTTAACGAGCGTGGGCGTTCAATGGATTCCGTGATGGCGCAATATCAAAAAACCGTGCGCCCGATGTTCCTGCAATTCATTGAGCCTTCTAAACAATATGCGGACATTATCGTGCCGCGCGGCGGGAAAAACCGCATCGCGATCGATATATTGAAAGCGAAAATAAGTCAGTTCTTTGAATAAGCTTGATAAATTGTGTACCGTTCAGTGATAACCTGGTATGCCCTTGACGTAATTGGCGTTAAGGGAGTGATGCGCGAAAGGAGAAAATGCCATGCGTCTGTGTGACCGAGATATTGAAGCCTGGCTTGATGAAGGCCGTTTGTCGATCAACCCACGTCCGCCAGTGGAGCGTATTAACGGCGCGACGGTGGATGTACGCCTGGGCAATAAATTTCGTACCTTCCGTGGTCACACGGCAGCGTTTATCGATCTGAGCGGTCCCAAAGATGAAGTGAGCGCCGCGCTTGACCGCGTGATGAGCGATGAGATCGTTCTCGACGAGGGCGAGGCGTTCTATCTTCACCCAGGAGAGCTGGCGCTGGCGGTGACGCTGGAGTCGGTGACGCTGCCAGCCGATCTGGTGGGCTGGCTGGACGGGCGTTCCTCTTTGGCGCGTCTGGGGTTGATGGTGCACGTCACCGCGCACCGTATCGATCCGGGCTGGTCTGGTTGCATTGTGCTGGAGTTCTACAACTCCGGTAAGCTGCCGCTGGCGCTGCGTCCGGGCATGTTAATTGGTGCGCTGAGCTTTGAGCCGCTTTCCGGCCCGGCGGCGCGACCTTACAACCGCCGTGAAGATGCGAAATATCGCAACCAGCAGGGCGCGGTAGCCAGCCGAATCGATAAAGACTAATTCAGGCCCATTGAGGATACCATGAGACGATTTCTGACGACGCTGATGATACTCCTGGTCGTGCTGGTGGCCGGGTTATCTGCGTTAGTGTTGCTGGTGAATCCGAATGATTTCCGCGACTATATGGTCAAGCAAGTTGCTGCACGTAGCGGTTATCAATTGCAGCTCGACGGGCCACTGCGTTGGCACGTCTGGCCGCAGCTTAGTATCCTCTCCGGGCGAATGTCTCTCACCGCCCAGGGCGCAAGCCAGCCACTGGTTCGCGCCGACAACATGCGTCTGGACGTGGCGCTTTTACCACTACTGAGTCATCAACTGAGCGTTAAGCAGGTGATGCTAAAAGGGGCAGTGATCCAACTGACGCCGCAGACGGAAGCGGTGCGCAGTGAAGACGCTCCGGTTGCACCGCGCGACAATACCTTGCCGGATCTGTCAGACGATCGCGGATGGTCGTTTGATATATCCAGTCTTAAGGTGGCGGACAGCGTGCTGGTGTTCCAGCATGAAGATGACGAGCAGGTGACAATCCGCAATATCCGCCTGCAAATGGAACAAGATCCCCAACATCGTGGCTCATTTGAGTTCTCCGGGCGGGTTAATCGCGATCAGCGCGATCTCACAATATCCCTTAACGGTACGGTGGATGCTTCTGATTATCCGCATGATTTAACGGCGGCTATTGAACAAATTAACTGGCAGTTGCAGGGTGCCGATTTACCAAAACAAGGTATTCAGGGGCAGGGGAGTTTCCAGGCCCAGTGGCAGGAGTCACATAAACGCCTTTCATTTAACCAAATCAGCTTGACAGCCAATGACAGTACGCTGAGCGGGCAAGCACAGGTCACGCTGACAGAGAAACCGGAATGGCAGCTGAGACTGCAATTCCCGCAACTGAATCTTGACAACCTCATCCCGCTTAATGAAACCGCGAATGGTGAAAACGGTGCCGCGCAGCAGGGGCAGAGCCAATCAACGTTGCCGCGCCCGGTCATTTCTTCGCGTATTGATGAACCGGCCTATCAGGGACTGCAAGGCTTTACGGCTGATATTTTGTTGCAGGCCAGTAACGTGCGCTGGCGCGGAATGAATTTTACAGATGTTGCCACGCAAATGACCAACAAGTCGGGTTTGCTGGAAATTACTCAACTGCAGGGCAAACTTAACGGTGGACAGGTTTCACTGCCGGGCACGCTGGACGCGACATCAATAAATCCGCGGATAAACTTCCAGCCACGGCTGGAAAACGTTGAGATTGGTACCATTCTGAAGGCGTTTAACTATCCGATTTCGTTGACCGGAAAAATGTCACTGGCTGGTGATTTCTCCGGTGCTGACATAGATGCCGACGCATTCCGCCACAACTGGCAAGGACAGGCACATGTCGAAATGACCGACACGCGCATGGAAGGGATGAACTTCCAGCAGATGATTCAGCAAGCGGTAGAGCGTAATGGCGGTGATGTGAAGGCCGCTGAAAACTTTGATAACGTGACGCGGCTTGACCGCTTTACCACCGATTTGACGTTGAAGGATGGCGTCGTGACGTTAAACGACATGCAAGGTCAATCGCCTGTGCTGGCGCTGACAGGGGAAGGCATGTTGAATCTGGCAGATCAAACCTGCGACACCCAGTTTGATATTCGGGTCGTGGGTGGCTGGAACGGGGAAAGCAAACTGATTGATTTCCTCAAAGAAACGCCAGTACCGCTGCGGGTTTATGGCAACTGGCAGCAACTCAATTACAGTCTGCAAGTGGATCAGTTACTGCGCAAACATCTACAGGACGAAGCGAAACGTCGCCTGAATGACTGGGCCGAGCGGAATAAAGATTCCCGCAATGGCAAAGATGTGAAGAAGTTGCTGGAGAAGATGTAGGTTACCAGGTGACCTGTCCTGTAGGCCTGATAAGACGCGTAAAGCGTCGCATCAGGCGTTCGCGGCGGCACCATTATATTCTGAATATGTAAGATCGAAGGCTGTTCCGTTCACTTGATGTTCCTCACTACTATGGAACGCTCAAGCCGGTGAACGTGCCAGGGTGGCTCAATCGCCACCACCCTGGCAACCCGGGCTCCCGGCGGTAAATCGCCGCTGGCGCGGTTCCCTCATCTTATTCCTTTCGGCTATCGGGTAAAATGACCGATACCATCACACCTCGTACTCCATCTCGCCATCCTTACGCAGTGGAATAATCTGCACCTTCTGCACGCGATGGCTTTCCACCTGCAACGTTTTAAGCAAATAATCCCCCACCTGAACTTCTTCGCCAGGTTTTGGAATACGTTGCAAATACTCCATCAACAGCCCGGCAATGGTGTGATATTCACGTTTTTCATCCAGCGGCAGCGGCACATATTGCACCAGATCTTCCAGCGGCATATGACCATTCGCCGTCCAGGAACCGTCCGCATTCTTCTGAATATCATGGCGGGCGTCGATCTCTTCCACTTCGTTCGGTAAGTTACCGGCAATGGTTTCAGTGACGTCACTTAATGTCACAATCCCTTCCACCGAGCCAAACTCATCCACCACAAAAGCAAAGTGCGTGCGGGCATTACGGAACTGCTCCAGGGCAGGTAACAACGGCAAGGTTTCCGGGAACACCAGCGGCTGGCGAATCAACACCCGCAGGTTGAGCGGTTCGCCGCGCAGTGACTGTTGTAGCAGGTCGATAACGTGAACAACACCGAGCAAATCTTCTGCGTCATCACCGTCGGTAACCACCAGCCGCGTATGCTGATTTCGCTCCAGTAACTGGCGGATCTCGTCTTCCGGCGCGTTGAGATCGATATGCTCAATATCGTGGCGCGACGTCATAATGCTGCTGACGGTACGCTGGTTAAGATTTAGTACCCGCTCAATCATCCGCCGTTCCTGCGGATTAAAGATCTGCTGGTTACCATGATCCACCAGCATGGACGCGGTTTCGGCGTCCAGTTCCGCATCTTCTTTTTGCCCGCTAAGCAGGCGCATTACCGCTTCGGTAGTCCGCTGGCGCAGCGTCTGGTTAGCGGAAAGAAAACGTCGCCGGTTAAAGATAGCCAACTGATTGAGCGCCTCGATCATCACCGAGAAACCAATGGCAGCGTACAGGTAGCCTTTCGGAATGACGAAGCCGAAACCTTCTGCCACCAGGCTAAAGCCAATCATCAACAGGAAGCTTAAGCAGAGAATAACGATCGTCGGGTGACTGTTAACAAATTGCGTTAACGGCTTGCTGGCCATCAACATCAGGCTGATAGCGATAACCACGGCGGCCATCATGACCAGTAAATGGTCGACCATCCCGACGGCGGTAATCACTGAGTCGAGTGAGAAAATGGCGTCCAGTACCACAATTTGCGTCACCACGCCCCAGAACTTCGCACCTTTGCGTTGTGTGGGATTATTGCTGTCTTTCCCTTCCAGCCGTTCGTTCAGCTCCATCGTGGCTTTGAACAACAGGAAGAAACCACCAAACAGCATGATTAAGTCGCGGGCGCTAAAGGTAAACGAGCGGAAGCTGAACAGCGGTTGAGTCAGGGTGACCAGCCAGGAGATTGACGCCAGCAGTAACAGGCGCATTAACATTGCCAGCAGCAGCCCGGTAACCCGTGCGCGGTCACGCTGCTTCGGCGGTAGTTTTTCGGCGAGGATGGCAATAAAGACCAGGTTATCAATGCCGAGGACCAGTTCGATCACAATCAGCGTGATTAACCCGGCCCAGATAGACGGATCGGCAATCCATTCCATAGTAAGTACAAAACCTATTCGTTGTATGACAAATGTCACAATTCGATCATGGATAAATCGGGGCAAAAATGCAATGTTGCAGCACTATTTATCTCATATTATTTGAGGGTAATAACCTCACATTATCCCTGAATTAAAAGTGGTAATAATAAAACATTATTTAAGAAATATCGCATGTGGAGACACTATATTAAATATTGTCAACCTAAAGAAACTCCTAAAAACCATATTGAATGACACTTAATATAATTCTTAAAAATAGCCAATTACCGAATTGTTATCTTGCCTGCTATTCCGTTAGCTGTAACACTTCCTCCTGCATTATTGGAAAGCCAATATTCAATTACCATAATGTCACCTTATATTCGGAAGTTAATTTCCGTAATAACCCTTTCTCATCAACGACTGCATGCTGAGAGGGTGTGAAAAATTAAACTAAATCAGTGTATTGGTAGCTAAAAAGCCAGGGGCGGTAGCGTGTCTGGATGCCTGAAAGACCAGTCTGAATTATTCTGTCAATAGCCTGCGGATGAAATCAATTTTTTTAGGACTGATGCCAGTTAAATTTTTATTCAATTAACTGCAAGGTAAATGTGCATGGCGACATTGCTATTAATAGTGCACAGGATAATTACTCTGCCAAAGTGATAAATAAACAATGATGAAATCCAAAATGAAATTGATGCCATTATTGGTGTCAGTAACCTTGATAAGCGGTTGCACAGTACTTCCGGGCAGCAATATGTCGACGATGGGCAAAGACGTCATCAAACAGCAGGACGCTGATTTCGATCTCGACAAAATGGTGAATGTTTATCCGCTGACCCCGCGCCTGATTGACCAATTACGCCCACGCCCGAATGTAGCGCGCCCCAATATGACGCTGGAAAGTGAGATCGCGAATTACCAGTATCGCGTCGGGCCGGGGGACGTTCTTAATGTCACCGTCTGGGATCACCCGGAACTCACCACGCCAGCCGGTCAGTACCGCAGCTCCAGCGACACCGGCAACTGGGTACAGCCTGACGGCACTATGTTTTACCCGTATATCGGCAAGGTCCACGTAGTCGGGAAAACGCTCGCTGAAATCCGCAGTGATATTACCGGGCGCTTAGCGACGTACATCGCTGACCCGCAGGTGGACGTTAATATCGCCGCCTTCCGCTCGCAAAAGGCCTATATCTCAGGTCAGGTGAATAAATCCGGTCAACAGGCGATCACCAACGTACCACTGACCATTCTCGACGCCATCAACGCCGCAGGTGGTCTGACCGACACCGCTGACTGGCGCAACGTGGTGCTAACACACAATGGTCGTGAAGAACGCATTTCTTTGCAGGCGCTGATGCAAAACGGCGACCTCAATCAGAACCGACTGCTTTATCCCGGCGATATTCTCTACGTGCCGCGTAATGATGATCTGAAAGTATTTGTGATGGGTGAAGTGAAGAAACAGAGCACCCTGAAAATGGACTTTAGCGGCATGACCCTGACTGAAGCTCTGGGCAATGCCGAAGGCATCGACATGACCACCTCCAACGCCAGCGGCATCTTTGTCATTCGTCCGTTGAAAGGCGAGGGCGGGCGTAACGGCAAGATTGCCAATATCTACCAGCTGGATATGTCCGATGCGACGTCGCTGGTGATGGCGACAGAATTCCGCCTGCAACCTTATGACGTGGTGTATGTCACCACCGCCCCGGTTTCCCGCTGGAACCGTCTGATCAATCAGTTGCTGCCAACTATTAGCGGTGTCCGTTACATGACGGATACAGCCAGCGACATTCATAACTGGTAATCGTCATGTTTAACAACATCTTAGTTGTCTGTGTCGGCAATATTTGCCGTTCCCCGACGGCGGAGCGCTTACTGCAACGTTATCACCCGGAGCTGAAAGTGGAGTCCGCTGGACTCGGCGCGCTGGTCGGTAAGGGCGCTGACCCTACCGCTATCAGCGTCGCCGCAGAACATCAACTGTCTCTGGAAGGTCACTGTGCACGGCAAATCAGCCGCCGCCTGTGTCGCAACTATGACCTGATTTTGACCATGGAAAAGCGCCATATCGAACGCTTATGCGAGATGGCACCCGAGATGCGCGGCAAAGTGATGCTGTTTGGTCACTGGGATAACGAATGTGAAATCCCCGATCCGTATCGCAAAAGCCGGGAAACGTTTGCAGCGGTGTACACATTACTTGAACGGTCTGCCCGCCAGTGGGCGCAGGCATTGAACGCAGAGCAGGTATAAGAATGACAGAAAAAGTAAAACAACATGCCGCTCCGGTAACGGGCAGTGATGAAATCGATATTGGTCGCCTGGTCGGCACCGTCATTGAAGCGCGCTGGTGGGTGATTGGCATCACCGCCGTATTTGCCCTCTGTGCCGTGGTTTACACTTTCTTCGCCACGCCGATTTATAGTGCCGACGCACTGGTACAAATCGAGCAAAACAGCGGCAATTCGTTAGTGCAGGACATTGGTTCGGCATTAGCCAACAAACCGCCTGCATCGGACGCCGAGATCCAGTTGATTCGTTCGCGTCTGGTGCTTGGTAAAACGGTGGACGATCTCGACCTCGATATTGCGGTGAGCAAAAACACGTTCCCGATTTTCGGTGCGGGCTGGGATCGTTTGATGGGACGTCAGAACGAGACGGTGAAAGTGACCACCTTTAACCGCCCGAAAGAGATGGCGGATCAGGTGTTTACGCTTAATGTGCTGGACGATAAAAACTACACCCTGAGCAGTGATGGCGGCTTTAGCGCCCGTGGGCAAGCGGGCCAGATGCTGAAAAAAGAAGGCGTCACGCTGATGGTTGAAGCCATTCACGCCCGCCCGGGCAGTGAGTTTACCGTCACCAAATACTCCACGTTGGGGATGATCAACCAACTGCAAAACAGCCTGACGGTAACGGAGAACGGCAAAGACGCAGGCGTACTGAGCCTGACTTATACCGGTGAAGATCGCGAACAGATCCGCGACATTCTTAACAGCATCGCCCGTAACTATCAGGAACAAAATATTGAGCGCAAATCGGCGGAAGCGTCGAAAAGCCTCGCTTTCCTCGCGCAACAGTTACCGGAAGTACGTAGCCGCCTTGATGTTGCCGAAAACAAACTGAATGCCTTCCGTCAGGATAAAGATTCTGTTGATCTGCCGCTGGAAGCGAAAGCGGTGCTCGATTCGATGGTGAACATCGACGCCCAGTTGAACGAACTGACCTTTAAAGAGGCGGAAATCTCCAAGCTGTACACCAAAGTTCACCCGGCGTATCGCACGCTGCTGGAGAAACGGCAGGCGCTGGAAGACGAAAAAGCCAAACTTAACGGTCGCGTAACGGCGATGCCGAAAACCCAGCAGGAAATTGTCCGTCTGACCCGCAATGTCGAGTCTGGGCAGCAGGTCTATATGCAACTGCTGAATAAAGAGCAGGAGCTGAAAATCACCGAAGCCAGCACCGTCGGCGATGTGCGCATTGTTGACCCGGCAATCACCCAGCCTGGCGTGCTGAAACCGAAGAAAGGACTGATTATCCTCGGCGCGATTATCCTTGGCCTGATGCTCTCTATCGTGGGTGTGCTGCTGCGCTCGTTGTTTAATCGCGGCATCGAAAGCCCGCAGGTGCTGGAAGAACATGGTATCAGCGTCTATGCCAGCATCCCGCTGTCGGAATGGCAGAAAGCGCGCGATAGCGTCAAAACCATCAAAGGGATTAAACGCTATAAACAGAGCCAGCTACTGGCGGTGGGGAATCCAACCGATCTGGCGATTGAAGCCATCCGCAGTCTGCGTACCAGTCTGCACTTCGCGATGATGCAGGCGCAGAACAATGTGTTGATGATGACAGGGGTGAGCCCGTCAATCGGTAAAACCTTTGTCTGCGCCAACCTGGCGGCGGTGATCAGTCAGACCAATAAACGGGTGTTGTTGATCGACTGCGATATGCGCAAAGGCTACACCCACGAGCTGTTGGGTACCAATAACGTCAATGGCCTGTCGGAAATTCTGATTGGTCAGGGCGATATTACTACCGCAGCTAAACCGACCTCTATTGCCAAATTTGACCTGATCCCGCGCGGTCAGGTGCCGCCAAATCCTTCTGAACTGTTGATGAGCGAACGCTTTGCCGAACTGGTGAACTGGGCGAGTAAAAACTACGACCTGGTGTTGATTGATACGCCGCCGATTCTGGCAGTGACCGATGCCGCAATTGTTGGTCGTCATGTCGGAACCACGTTAATGGTGGCGCGTTATGCGGTCAACACCTTGAAAGAAGTGGAAACCAGTCTGAGCCGCTTTGAGCAAAACGGTATTCCGGTGAAAGGGGTGATTCTGAACTCCATCTTCCGCCGCGCCAGCGCGTATCAGGATTATGGCTATTACGAATACGAATATAAGTCGGATGCGAAATAACGACATCCGCTGTCGGATGCGATGCTGACGCATCTTATCCGACCTACCTTCACGCCGCATCCGGCAAGCAAACCAGCTCCGTAGGCCGGATAAGGCGCTCACGCCGCATCCGGCAACAGAACCCGTAAACAAGCTTATAAACCGGCAGAACATCTCGACACTCCGGGAGAACAACCTATGAAAGGCAATCCGCTGATTTCAATCTATATGCCGACCTGGAACCGCCAACAACTGGCGATTCGGGCGATAAAATCGGTCCTGCGCCAGGACTACAGCAACTGGGAGATGATCATCGTGGATGATTGCTCCACCTCCTGGGAACAACTGCAACAGTACGTCACCGCCCTCAACGATCCGCGTATCACTTACATTCACAACGACATTAACAGCGGGGCGTGCGCGGTACGTAACCAGGCGATTATGCTGGCGCAAGGGGAATACATCACCGGGATCGATGATGATGATGAATGGACACCCAACCGTCTGAGCGTCTTCCTCGCCCATAAACAGCAACTGGTCACTCACGCCTTTTTGTACGCTAACGACTACGTTTGCCAGGGCGAAGTCTATTCCCAACCGGCAAGCTTGCCGCTGTATCCCAAATCGCCGTATTCACGCCGCCTGTTCTATAAACGCAATATCATTGGCAATCAGGTCTTTACCTGGGCATGGCGTTTCAAAGAGTGTTTGTTCGATACCGAACTGAAAGCGGCACAGGATTACGACATCTTCCTGCGGATGGTGGTGGAGTATGGCGAACCGTGGAAAGTGGAAGAGGCGACGCAGATCCTGCATATCAATCACGGTGAAATGCAGATCACCTCGTCACCGAAAAAATTCTCCGGATACTTCCACTTTTACCGCAAGCACAAAGACAAATTCGACCGTGCCAGTAAAAAATATCAGCTGTTTACCCTCTACCAGATCCGCAATAAACGTATGACCTGGCGCACTTTGCTGACGCTGCTGTCGGTGCGTAACGGCAAACGTCTGGCTGATGGTATTCGGGGGCGCTAAAGATGCTGGAAGATCTACGCGCCAACAGCTGGAGTTTACGCCCGTGCTGCATGGTTCTTGCCTATCGCGTCGCTCATTTTTGTTCGGTGTGGCGCAAAAAGAACGTCCTCAACAATCTGTGGGCGGCCCCGCTGCTGGTGCTGTATCGCATTATCACCGAATGCTTTTTCGGTTATGAAATCCAGGCAGCCGCGACCATTGGCCGCCGCTTTACTATCCATCACGGTTACGCCGTAGTGATCAATAAAAACGTGGTAGCGGGGGATGATTTCACCATTCGCCACGGCGTCACTATCGGCAATCGTGGTGCCGATAACATGGCATGTCCACACATTGGCAACGGCGTCGAACTCGGTGCCAACGTCATTATTCTTGGTGATATCACGCTTGGTAACAACGTCACCGTGGGCGCGGGCAGCGTGGTGCTCGACTCTGTCCCGGACAACGCGCTGGTGGTGGGAGAAAAAGCGCGAGTGAAGGTAATTAAATGAATATTTTGCAATTTAATGTGCGACTGGCGGAAGGCGGGGCAGCAGGTGTGGCGTTAGATCTCCACCAGCGTGCGCTGCAACAGGGGCTGGCGTCACATTTTGTCTATGGCTACGGCAAAGGCGGCAAAGAGAGCGTCAGCCATCAGAACTATCCGCAGGTCATCAAACATACGCCGCGGATGACCGCGATGGCGAATATTGCCCTGTTTCGTCTGTTTAATCGCGATCTGTTTGGCAATTTCAATGAGTTATATCGCACCATTACTCGCACACCGGGTCCGGTGGTCCTGCATTTTCATGTGCTGCACAGCTACTGGCTAAATCTTAAGAGCGTGGTGCGCTTTTGCGAAAAAGTGAAAAACCATAAACCGGACGTCACTCTGGTCTGGACGCTGCACGACCACTGGAGTGTTACCGGACGCTGCGCCTTTACCGACGGTTGCGAAGGCTGGAAAACAGGCTGCCAGAAATGCCCGACCTTAAATAACTATCCGCCGGTGAAGATTGATCGCGCACACCAACTGGTGGCGGGCAAACGCCAGTTATTCCGCGAGATGCTGGCACTGGGCTGTCAGTTTATTTCCCCCAGCCAGCATGTGGCTGATGCTTTCAATAGTCTGTACGGGCCAGGGCGTTGCCGGATTATCAATAATGGCATTGATATGGCAACAGAAACGATTCTGGCGGATCTGCCTCCGGTGCGCGAAACCCAGGGTAAGCCGAAAATCGCGGTGGTGGCGCATGACCTGCGTTACGACGGCAAGACTAACCAGCAACTGGTGCGTGAGATGATGGCGCTGGGCGACAAAATCGAACTGCATACCTTTGGTAAGTTCTCGCCGTTCACCGCTGGCAACGTGGTTAATCACGGCTTTGAAACTGACAAGCGCAAGTTGATGAGCGCGCTCAATCAGATGGATGCGCTGGTATTCAGTTCTCGCGTCGATAACTACCCGCTGATTTTGTGTGAGGCGTTATCAATTGGCGTGCCGGTGATTGCCACCCATAGCGACGCGGCACGGGAAGTGTTGCAAAAATCCGGCGGTAAAACCGTCAGTGAAGAAGAGGTGCTGCAACTGGTGCAGTTAAGCAAACCGGAAATCGCGCAGGCGATATTTGGTACCACGCTGGCTGAGTTCAGCCAACGCAGCCGCGCCGCCTACAGTGGACAACAGATGCTGGAGGAGTATGTCAACTTCTATCAGAATCTGTAGCTACCTGCTGCTGCCGCTGATCTACCTGCTGGTTAACGTCAAAATAGCCCAGCTTGGTGAAAGTTTCCCCATCACTATCGTCACTTTTTTACCTGTCTTGTTACTGCTGTTTTTAGAACGCATCAGCGTTAAAAAATTGATGATTGCCTTAGGGATTGGTGCGGGACTCACGGCGTTTAACTATCTGTTTGGTCAGTCGCTGGATGCCAGTAAATACGTCACATCAACCATGCTGTTTGTCTATATTGTGATCATTATTGGCATGGTGTGGAGTATTCGTTTTAAAACAATTTCGCCACACAACCATCGCAAGATATTACGTTTCTTTTATCTGGTGGTCGGGCTGGTGGTGGCGCTGGCGGCGGTGGAGATGGCGCAAATTATCCTCACCGGCGGCAGCAGTATTATGGAGTCGATTTCGAAATATCTGATTTACAGCAACAGCTATGTACTGAATTTCATTAAATTCGGCGGCAAGCGCACGACAGCACTTTATTTCGAACCGGCATTTTTCGCTCTGGCATTAATCTCAATTTGGCTCAGCATCAAACAGTTTGGTATCAAAACGCCTAAAACCGATGCTATGATTCTCGCAGGGATAATATTATCCGGATCGTTTTCAGGGGTTATGACCTTTATCCTGTTTTATTTGCTGGAGTGGGCATTCCAATATCTGAATAAAGAGGCGATTAAGAAAAGGTTACCGTTAGCATTGATTTCTCTGGCTGTATTCCTGGTTGGTGTGGTAATCGCGTTTCCTTATATTTCCACCCGTCTGGGCGATTTAGGTACGGAAGGATCGTCATCGTATTATCGTATTGTCGGTCCGCTGGTGATGGTCGGTTATTCTTTGACCCATATTGACGGTGTAGTCAGATTTGGCTCACTTTATGAATATGTCGCATCATTCGGAATATTTAACGGTGCGGATGTCGGAAAAACCATAGACAATGGTTTGTATCTGCTGATTATTTATTTTTCCTGGTTCGCGGTGTTTTTATCGCTGTGGTACATGGGGAAAGTGATAAAAATGATGATCAACGCTTTTGGTGATAACCGCAATTTTCGCGTGCAATTATATCTTTTTACTCCGGTATCGCTGTTTTTTACCGGTTCGATATTTAGCCCGGAATATGCATTTTTAATCGTCTGTCCGTTTATTTTGCGAAAAGCGTTAAATATTACGAGGTAAGAATAAGAACATGTTGCTTAGCATAATCACTGTCGCGTTTCGTAACCTCGAAGGGATAGTCAAAACACATGCCTCGCTGGCGCATCTGGCGCAGGCGGACGATATCAGCTTCGAATGGATTGTTGTCGATGGCGGCTCCAATGACGGCACCCGTGAGTATCTGGAAAATCTCAATGGTATCTATAACCTACGCTTTGTCAGCGAGCCAGATAACGGTATCTACGACGCCATGAACAAGGGCATTGCGATGGCACAAGGCAAGTTCGCGTTGTTTCTCAACTCGGGCGATATTTTTCATCAGGATGCCGCATATTTTGTCCGTAAGTTAAAAATGCAAAAAGATAACGTGATGATCACCGGCGATGCGCTGCTGGATTTTGGCGACGGGCATAAAATTAAACGTAGCGCCAAACCGGGTTGGTATATTTATCACAGCCTGCCCGCCAGTCATCAGGCGATATTTTTCCCGGTATCCGGTTTGAAAAAATGGCGTTATGACCTGGAATATAAAGTTTCTTCTGATTACGCGCTGGCAGCCAAAATGTATAAAGCAGGTTATGCATTTAAAAAACTCAATGGCCTGGTGTCTGAATTTTCTATGGGTGGGGTATCTACCACCAATAATATGGAATTGTGTGCTGACGCGAAAAAAGTCCAACGGCAAATATTACATGTGCCTGGCTTCTGGGCAGAATTATCCTGGCATTTACGCCAACGTACTACCTCAAAGACGAAAGCCTTATATAACAAAAGCTGAATATAAGGGAAAACGATGCAAGATTTAAGCGGTTTCTCGGTGCCGAAAGGGTTCCGGGGCGGCAACGCTATTAAAGTGCAATTATGGTGGGCAGTACAGGCAACAATATTTGCCTGGTCGCCACAAGTATTGTATCGCTGGCGGGCTTTTTTATTACGTTTATTCGGCGCAAAAATAGGAAAAAACGTAGTTATTCGTCCGTCAGTAAAAATTACCTATCCGTGGAAATTAACCTTAGGTGATTACGCGTGGGTCGGCGATGACGTCAATTTATATACCCTCGGTGAAATAACCATTGGCGCACATTCGGTGATATCGCAAAAAAGTTATTTATGCACCGGTAGCCACGACCATGCAAGTCAACATTTCACCATTAATGCCACGCCTATTGTGATTGGCGAGAAATGCTGGCTGGCAACCGATGTTTTTGTTGCCCCTGGCGTCACGATTGGCGACGGCACCGTCGTGGGTGCACGAAGCAGTGTTTTTAAATCGCTTCCGGCAAATGTGGTTTGCCGGGGGAATCCCGCAGTGGTGATACGCGAACGCGTTGAAACTAAATAAATTCAAAAAATACAGAGGAATAAGACATGTCAAAAGTCGCTCTCATCACCGGTGTAACCGGACAAGACGGTTCTTACCTGGCAGAGTTTCTGCTGGAAAAAGGTTACGAGGTGCATGGTATTAAGCGTCGTGCATCGTCATTCAACACCGAGCGCGTGGATCACATTTATCAGGATCCGCACACCTGCAACCCGAAATTCCATCTGCATTATGGCGACCTGAGTGATACCTCCAACCTGACGCGCATTTTGCGTGAAGTGCAGCCGGATGAAGTGTACAACCTGGGCGCAATGAGCCACGTTGCGGTTTCTTTTGAGTCACCGGAATATACCGCTGACGTCGACGCGATGGGTACGCTGCGCCTGCTGGAGGCGATCCGCTTCCTCGGTCTGGAAAAGAAAACCCGTTTCTATCAGGCTTCCACCTCTGAACTGTACGGTCTGGTGCAGGAAATTCCGCAGAAAGAAACCACGCCGTTCTACCCGCGATCTCCGTATGCGGTCGCCAAACTGTATGCCTACTGGATCACCGTTAACTACCGCGAATCCTACGGCATGTACGCCTGTAACGGTATTCTCTTCAACCATGAATCCCCGCGCCGCGGCGAAACCTTCGTTACCCGCAAAATCACCCGCGCAATCGCCAACATCGCCCAGGGGCTGGAGTCGTGCCTGTACCTCGGCAATATGGATTCCCTGCGTGACTGGGGCCACGCCAAAGACTACGTAAAAATGCAGTGGATGATGCTGCAACAGGAACAGCCAGAAGATTTCGTTATCGCGACCGGCGTTCAGTACTCCGTACGTCAGTTCGTGGAAATGGCGGCAGCACAGCTGGGCATCAAACTGCGCTTTGAAGGCACGGGCGTTGAAGAGAAGGGCATTGTGGTTTCCGTCACCGGGCATGACGCGCCGGGCGTTAAACCGGGCGATGTGATTATCGCCGTTGACCCGCGTTACTTCCGTCCGGCGGAAGTTGAAACGCTGCTCGGCGACCCGACCAAAGCGCACGAAAAACTGGGCTGGAAACCGGAAATCACCCTCAGAGAGATGGTGTCTGAAATGGTGGCTAATGACCTCGAAGCGGCGAAAAAACACTCTCTGCTGAAATCTCACGGCTACGACGTGGCGATCGCGCTGGAGTCATAAGCATGAGTAGACAACGCATTTTTATCGCTGGCCATCGCGGAATGGTCGGTTCCGCCATCACGCGGCAGCTCGAACAGCGCGGTGATGTGGAACTGGTATTACGCATCCGCGACGAGCTGAACCTGCTGGACAGCCGCGCGGTGCATGATTTCTTTGCCAGCGAACGTATTGACCAGGTCTATCTGGCGGCGGCGAAAGTGGGCGGCATTGTTGCCAACAACACGTATCCGGCGGATTTCATCTACCAGAACATGATGATTGAGAGCAACATCATTCACGCCGCGCATCAGAACGACGTGAACAAACTGCTGTTTCTCGGATCGTCCTGTATCTACCCGAAACTGGCAAAACAGCCGATGGCAGAAAGCGAATTATTGCAGGGCACGCTGGAGCCGACCAACGAGCCTTACGCCATTGCCAAAATCGCCGGGATCAAACTGTGCGAATCATACAACCGCCAGTACGGACGCGATTACCGCTCAGTCATGCCGACCAACCTGTATGGCCCGCATGACAACTTCCACCCGAGTAATTCGCACGTGATCCCTGCATTGCTGCGTCGCTTCCACGAGGCGACGGCACAGAATGCACCGGACGTGGTGGTATGGGGCAGCGGTACACCGATGCGTGAATTCCTGCACGTCGATGATATGGCGGCGGCAAGCATTCATGTGATGGAGCTGGCGCACGAAGTCTGGCTGGAGAACACCCAGCCGATGCTGTCGCACATTAACGTCGGCACGGGCGTTGACTGTACTATCCGCGAGCTGGCGCAAACCATCGCCAAAGTGGTGGGTTACAAAGGTCGGGTGGTTTTTGATGCCAGCAAACCGGATGGCACACCGCGCAAACTGCTGGATGTGATGCGCCTGCATCAGCTTGGCTGGTATCACGAAATATCACTGGAAGCGGGGCTTGCCAGCACTTACCAGTGGTTCCTTGAGAATCAAGACCGCTTTCGGGGGTAATGATGTTTTTACGTCAGGAAGACTTTGCCACGGTAGTGCGCTCCACACCGCTTGTCTCTCTCGACTTTATTGTCGAGAACAGTCGCGGCGAGTTTCTGCTTGGCAAAAGAACCAACCGCCCGGCGCAGGGTTACTGGTTTGTGCCGGGAGGGCGCGTGCAGAAAGACGAAACGCTGGAAGCCGCATTTGAGCGGCTGACGATGGCGGAACTGGGGCTGCGTCTGCCGATAACAGCAGGCCAGTTTTACGGTGTCTGGCAGCACTTTTATGACGATAACTTCTCCGGCACGGATTTCACCACTCACTATGTGGTGCTCGGTTTTCGCTTCAGAGTCGCTGAAGAAGATCTGTTACTGCCGGATGAGCAGCATGACGATTACCGCTGGCTGACGCCGGACGCGCTGCTCGCCAGTGACAATGTTCACGCTAACAGCCGCGCCTATTTTCTCGCTGAGAAGCGTGCCGGAGTACCCGGATTATGAAAATACTGGTCTACGGCATTAACTACTCGCCGGAGTTAACCGGCATCGGCAAATACACCGGCGAGATGGTGGAATGGCTGGCGGCACAAGGTCATGAGGTGCGGGTCATTACCGCACCGCCTTACTACCCGCAGTGGCAGGTGGGCGAGAACTATTCCGCCTGGCGCTACAAACGAGAAGAGGGGGCCGCCACGGTGTGGCGCTGCCCGCTGTATGTGCCAAAACAGCCGAGCACCCTGAAACGCCTGTTGCATCTCGGCAGTTTTGCCGTCAGCAGTTTTTTCCCGCTGATGGCGCAACGTCGCTGGAAGCCGGAGCGCATTATCGGCGTAGTGCCAACGCTGTTTTGCACGCCGGGAATGCGTCTGCTGGCGAAACTCTCTGGCGCGCGTACCGTGCTGCATATTCAGGATTACGAAGTAGATGCCATGCTGGGGCTGGGCCTTGCCGGAAAAGGCAAAGGCGGCAAAGTGGCACAGCTGGCAACGGCGTTCGAACGTAGCGGACTACATAACGTCGATAACGTCTCCACGATTTCGCGTTCGATGATGAATAAAGCCATCGAAAAAGGCGTGGCGGCGGAAAACGTCATCTTCTTCCCCAACTGGTCGGAAATCGCCCGTTTTCAGCATGTTGCAGATGCCGATGTTGATGCCCTTCGTAACCAGCTTGGCCTGCCGGATAACAAAAAAATCATTCTTTACTCCGGCAATATTGGTGAAAAGCAGGGGCTGGAAAACGTTATTGAAGCTGCCGATCGCCTGCGCGATGAACCACTGATTTTTGCCATTGTCGGGCAGGGTGGCGGCAAAGCGCGACTGGAAAAAATGGCGCAGCAGCGTGGACTGCACAACATGCAATTTTTCCCGCTGCAATCGTATGACGCTTTACCCGCACTGCTGAAGATGGGCGATTGCCATCTGGTGGTGCAAAAACGCGGCGCGGCAGATGCCGTATTGCCGTCGAAACTGACCAATATTCTGGCGGTAGGCGGTAACGCGGTGATTACCGCAGAGGCCCACACAGAACTGGGGGAGCTTTGCGAAACCTTTTCGGGCATTGCGGTTTGCGTAGAACCGGAATCGGTCGAGGCGCTGGTGGCGGGGATCCGTCAGGCGCTCCTGCTGCCCAAACACAACACGGTGGCACGTGAATATGCCGAACGCACGCTCGATAAAGAGAACGTGTTACGTCAATTTATAAATGATATTCGGGGATAATTATGGCGCAGTCGAAACTCTATCCAGTTGTGATGGCAGGTGGCTCCGGTAGCCGCTTATGGCCGCTTTCCCGCGTACTTTACCCCAAGCAGTTTTTATGCCTGAAAGGCGATCTCACCATGCTGCAAACCACCATCTGCCGCCTGAACGGCGTGGAGTGCGAAAGCCCGGTGGTGATTTGCAATGAGCAGCACCGCTTTATTGTCGCGGAACAGCTGCGTCAACTGAACAAACTCACCGAGAACATTATTCTCGAACCGGCAGGGCGTAACACTGCACCTGCCATTGCACTGGCGGCGCTGGCGGCAAAACGTCATAGCCCGGAGAGCGACCCGTTAATGCTGGTATTGGCGGCGGATCATGTGATTGCCGATGAAGACGCGTTCCGTGCCGCCGTGCGTAATGCCATGCCATATGCCGAAGCGGGCAAGCTGGTGACCTTCGGCATTGTGCCGGATCTACCTGAAACCGGTTATGGCTATATTCGTCGCGGTGAAGTGTCTGCGGGTGAGCAGGATACGGTGGCCTTTGAAGTGGCGCAGTTTGTCGAAAAACCGAATCTGGAAACCGCCCAGGCCTATGTGGCAAGCGGCGAATATTACTGGAACAGCGGCATGTTCCTGTTCCGCGCCGGACGCTATCTCGAAGAACTGAAAAAATATCGCCCGGATATCCTCGATGCCTGCGAAAAAGCGATGAGCGCCGTCGATCCGGATCTCGATTTTATTCGCGTGGATGAAGAAGCGTTTCTCGCCTGCCCGGAAGAGTCGGTGGATTACGCGGTCATGGAACGTACGGCAGATGCCGTTGTGGTGCCGATGGATGCGGGCTGGAGCGATGTCGGTTCCTGGTCTTCATTATGGGAGATCAGCGCCCACACCGCCGAGGGCAACGTTTGCCACGGCGATGTGATTAATCACAAAACAGAAAACAGCTATGTGTATGCCGAATCTGGCCTCGTAACCACCGTCGGGGTGAAAGATCTGGTGGTAGTGCAGACCAAAGATGCGGTGCTGATTGCCGACCGTAACGCGGTGCAGGATGTGAAAAAAGTGGTCGAGCAGATCAAAGCCGATGGTCGCCATGAGCATCGGGTACATCGCGAAGTGTATCGTCCGTGGGGCAAATATGACTCTATCGACGCGGGCGACCGCTACCAGGTGAAACGCATCACCGTGAAACCGGGCGAAGGCTTGTCGGTACAGATGCACCATCACCGCGCGGAACACTGGGTAGTGGTCGCGGGAACGGCAAAAGTCACTATTGACGGTGATATCAAACTGCTTGGTGAAAACGAGTCCATTTATATTCCGCTGGGGGCGACGCACTGCCTGGAAAACCCGGGGAAAATTCCGCTCGATTTAATTGAAGTGCGCTCCGGCTCTTATCTCGAAGAGGATGATGTGGTGCGCTTCGCGGATCGCTACGGACGGGTGTAAACGTCGCATCAGGCGCTGTTTGTCGGATGCGGCGTGAACGCCTTATCCGACCTACGGTTCGGATTTGTAGGCCTGATAAGACGCGTCAGCGTCGCATCAGGCGCTGTTTGTCGGATGCGGCGTGAACGCCTTATCCGACCTACGGTTCGGATTTGTAGGCCTGATAAGACGCGTCAGCGTCGCATCAGGCGCTGTTTGTCGGATGCGGCGTGAACGCCTTATCCGACCTACGGTTCGGTTTTGTAGGCCTGATAAGACGCGGCAGCGTCGCATCAGGCAATGAATGCGAAACCGCGATGTAAATAACGACAAAAACAAAATTGGCCGTTTCGGTCAGGGCCAACTATTGCCTGAAAAAGGGTAACGATATGAAAAAATTAACCTGCTTTAAAGCCTATGATATTCGCGGGAAATTAGGCGAAGAACTGAATGAAGATATTGCCTGGCGCATTGGTCGCGCCTATGGCGAATTTCTCAAACCGAAAACCATTGTGTTAGGCGGTGATGTCCGCCTCACCAGCGAAACCTTAAAACTGGCGCTGGCGAAAGGTTTACAGGATGCGGGCGTCGATGTGCTGGATATTGGCATGTCCGGCACCGAAGAGATCTATTTCGCCACGTTCCATCTCGGCGTGGATGGCGGCATTGAAGTTACCGCCAGCCATAATCCGATGGATTATAACGGCATGAAGCTGGTTCGCGAGGGGGCTCGCCCGATCAGCGGAGATACCGGACTGCGCGACGTCCAGCGTCTGGCTGAAGCCAACGACTTCCCTCCCGTCGATGAAACCAAACGCGGTCGCTATCAGCAAATCAACCTGCGTGACGCTTACGTTGATCACCTGTTCGGTTATATCAACGTCAAAAACCTCACGCCGCTCAAGCTGGTGATCAACTCCGGGAACGGCGCAGCGGGTCCGGTGGTGGACGCCATTGAAGCCCGCTTTAAAGCCCTCGGCGCACCCGTGGAATTAATCAAAGTGCACAACACGCCGGACGGCAATTTCCCCAACGGTATTCCTAACCCACTACTGCCGGAATGCCGCGACGACACCCGCAATGCGGTCATCAAACACGGCGCGGATATGGGCATTGCCTTTGATGGCGATTTTGACCGCTGCTTCCTGTTTGACGAAAAAGGGCAGTTTATTGAGGGTTACTACATTGTCGGCCTGCTGGCAGAAGCGTTCCTCGAAAAAAATCCCGGCGCGAAGATCATCCACGATCCTCGTCTCTCCTGGAATACCGTTGATGTGGTGACTGCCGCAGGCGGCACCCCGGTAATGTCGAAAACCGGACACGCCTTTATTAAAGAACGTATGCGCAAGGAAGACGCCATCTACGGTGGCGAAATGAGCGCCCACCATTACTTCCGTGATTTCGCTTACTGCGACAGCGGCATGATCCCATGGCTGCTGGTCGCCGAACTGGTGTGCCTGAAAGGAAAAACGCTGGGCGAACTGGTGCGCGACCGGATGGCGGCGTTTCCGGCAAGCGGTGAGATCAACAGCAAACTGGCGCAACCCGTTGAGGCGATTAACCGCGTGGAACAGCACTTTAGCCGTGAGGCGCTGGCGGTGGATCGCACCGATGGCATCAGCATGACCTTTGCCGACTGGCGCTTTAATCTGCGCTCCTCCAACACCGAACCGGTGGTGCGGTTGAATGTGGAATCGCGCGGTGATGTACCGCTGATGGAAGCGCGAACGCGAACTCTGCTGACGTTGCTGAACGAGTAATGTCATTACTTTCCCCCTCACCCTGACGCTCTACTGCCTGCGGAGAGAAGTGAGCACGGAACTTTCTTCTCCCCCTCGCCCCTTTGGGGAGAGGGCCGGGGTGAGGGGCGAGGCGACAATAGAACAGGAACAACGATGACAAATCTAAAAAAGCGCGAGCGAGCGAAAACCAATGCATCGTTAATCTCTATGGTGCAACGCTTTTCAGATATCACCATCATGTTTGCCGGACTATGGCTGGTTTGCGAAGTGAGCGGACTGTCATTCCTCTACATGCACCTGTTGGTGGCGTTGATTACGCTGGTGGTGTTCCAGATGCTGGGCGGCATCACCGATTTTTATCGCTCATGGCGCGGTGTTCGGGCAGCGACAGAATTTGCCCTGTTGCTACAAAACTGGACCTTAAGCGTGATTTTCAGCGCCGGACTGGTGGCGTTCAATAATGATTTCGACACGCAACTGAAAATCTGGCTGGCGTGGTATGGGCTGACCAGCATCGGACTGGTGGTTTGCCGTTCATGTATTCGCATTGGCGCGGGCTGGCTGCGTAATCATGGCTATAACAAGCGTATGGTCGCCGTAGCGGGGGATTTAGCCGCCGGACAAATGCTGATGGAGAGCTTCCGTAATCAGCCGTGGTTAGGGTTTGAAGTGGTGGGCGTTTACCACGACCCGAAACCGGGTGGCGTTTCTAACGACTGGGCGGGCAATCTGCAACAGCTGGTCGAGGATGCGAAAGCGGGCAAGATTCATAACGTCTATATCGCGATGCAAATGTGCGACGGCGCGCGAGTGAAAAAACTGGTCCATCAACTGGCGGACACTACCTGTTCGGTGCTGCTGATCCCCGATGTCTTTACCTTCAACATTCTCCATTCCCGTATTGAAGAGATGAACGGCGTACCAGTGGTGCCGCTGTATGACACGCCGCTTTCCGGGGTTAACCGCCTGCTCAAACGTGCAGAAGACATTGTGCTGGCAACGCTGATTCTGCTGCTGATCTCCCCGGTGCTGTGCTGCATTGCGTTGGCGGTGAAACTGAGCTCACCGGGGCCGGTTATTTTCCGCCAGACTCGCTACGGCATGGACGGCAAGCCGATCAAAGTGTGGAAGTTCCGTTCGATGAAAGTGATGGAGAACGACAAAGTGGTGACTCAGGCGACGCAGAACGATCCGCGCGTCACCAAAGTGGGGAACTTTCTGCGCCGCACCTCGCTGGACGAATTGCCGCAGTTTATCAATGTGCTGACCGGGGGGATGTCGATTGTCGGTCCACGTCCGCACGCAGTAGCGCATAACGAACAGTATCGCCAGCTTATTGAAGGCTACATGCTGCGCCACAAAGTGAAACCGGGCATTACCGGCTGGGCGCAGATTAATGGCTGGCGCGGCGAAACCGACACGCTGGAGAAAATGGAAAAACGCGTCGAGTTCGACCTTGAGTACATCCGCGAATGGAGCGTCTGGTTCGATATCAAAATCGTTTTCCTGACGGTATTCAAAGGCTTCGTTAACAAAGCGGCATATTGATATGAGCTTACGTGAAAAAACCATCAGCGGCGCGAAGTGGTCGGCGATTGCCACGGTGATCATCATCGGCCTCGGGCTGGTGCAAATGACTGTGCTGGCGCGGATTATCGACAACCACCAGTTCGGTTTGCTGACTGTGTCGCTGGTGATTATCGCGCTGGCAGATACGCTTTCTGACTTCGGTATCGCTAACTCCATTATTCAGCGAAAAGAAATCAGCCACCTTGAACTCACCACGTTGTACTGGCTGAACGTCGGGCTGGGGATCGTGGCGTGTGTGGCGGTATTTTTGTTGAGTGATGCCATTGGCGACATGCTGAATAACCCGGACCTGGCACCGTTGATTAAAACATTGTCACTAGCGTTTGTGGTGATCCCCCACGGGCAACAGTTCCGCGCGTTGATGCAAAAAGAGCTGGAGTTCAACAAAATCGGCATGATCGAAACCAGCGCGGTGCTGGCGGGCTTTACTTTTACGGTGGTTAGCGCCCATTTCTGGCCGCTGGCGATGACCGCGATCCTCGGTTATCTGGTCAATAGTGCGGTGAGAACGCTGCTGTTTGGCTACTTTGGCCGCAAAATCTATCGCCCCGCTCTGCATTTCTCGCTGGCGTCGGTGGCACCGAACTTACGCTTTGGTGCCTGGCTGACGGCGGACAGCATCATCAACTATCTCAACACCAACCTTTCAACACTCGTGCTGGCGCGTATTCTCGGCGCGGGCGTGGCTGGGGGATACAACCTGGCGTACAACGTGGCCGTTGTGCCGCCGATGAAACTGAACCCGATCATCACCCGCGTGTTGTTTCCGGCGTTTGCCAAAATTCAGGACGATACCGAAAAGCTGCGCGTCAACTTCTACAAGCTGCTGTCGGTAGTGGGGATTATCAACTTTCCGGCGCTGCTGGGGCTGATGGTGGTGTCGAATAACTTTGTACCGCTGGTATTTGGCGAAAAGTGGAGCAGCATTATTCCGGTGCTACAGCTGCTGTGTGTGGTGGGTCTGCTGCGCTCCGTGGGTAACCCGATTGGTTCGCTGCTGATGGCGAAAGCGCGGGTCGATATCAGCTTTAAATTCAACGTATTTAAAACATTTCTGTTTATTCCGGCGATTGTTATTGGTGGGCAGATGGCGGGCGCAATCGGCGTCACGCTTGGCTTCCTGCTGGTGCAGATTATCAACACTATTCTGAGCTATTTCGTGATGATTAAACCGGTTCTTGGTTCCAGTTATCGCCAGTACATCCTGAGTTTGTGGCTGCCGTTTTATCTCTCGCTGCCAACGCTGGTGGTCAGTTATGCGCTGGGCATTGTGCTGAAAGGGCAACTGGCGCTGGGGATGCTGCTGGCGGTGCAAATAGCCGCGGGTGTGCTGGCGTTTGTGGTGATGATTGTGCTGTCGCGCCATCCGCTGGTGGTGGAAGTGAAGCGTCAGTTTTGTCGCAGCGAAAAAATGAAAATGCTTTTACGGGCGGGGTGAGTTGTTGTTTTCGGTTCCGACAACGGTTGCCGGGTGCAGCGTAAAACGCCTTATCCGTCCTACGGTTCTGTGCTCGCATCAGGCAAAAAACGGCAACGAACACAACAAACACAGCCTCACCTGGCATCAAATTTATGAGGAAAAAATGAAATTACTTATTCTGGGCAACCACACTTGCGGCAATCGTGGCGACAGCGCCATCTTGCGCGGCTTACTTGATGCCATCAACATCCTCAATCCACATGCCGAAGTGGACGTGATGAGCCGCTATCCTGTCAGTTCTTCCTGGCTACTCAACCGCCCGGTAATGGGCGATCCGCTGTTCCTGCAAATGAAACAACACAACAGCGCGGCGGGCGTTGTCGGGCGCGTTAAAAAAGTCCTCCGTCGCCGCTACCAGCATCAGGTATTGCTCTCACGCGTCACCGACAGTGGCAAGCTGCGTAATATCGCCATCGCCCAGGGATTCACCGACTTCGTGCGCCTGCTGTCAGGTTACGACGCCATTATTCAGGTCGGCGGATCGTTTTTTGTCGATCTCTACGGCGTGCCACAGTTTGAACATGCACTTTGCACGTTTATGGCGAAAAAGTCGCTGTTTATGATTGGTCACAGTGTTGGCCCGTTCCAGGATGAGCAATTTAACCAACTGGCGAACTACGTTTTTGGTCACTGCGACGCGCTGATCCTGCGCGAATCGGTCAGCCTTGAACTGATGAAACGCAGCAATATCACCACTTCAAAAGTTGAACATGGCGTCGATACCGCGTGGCTGGTCGATCACCACACAGAAGACTTCACCGCCAGCTATGCTGTTCAACACTGGCTGGACGTTGCCGCACAACAGAAAACGGTGGCAATTACCCTGCGCGAACTGGCACCGTTCGACAAACGTCTCGGCACCACTCAACAAGCATATGAAAAAGCCTTTGCCGGGGTGGTCAATCGCATTCTCGACGAAGGCTATCAGGTGATTGCGCTCTCCACCTGTACGGGTATCGACAGCTATAACAAAGACGACCGCATGGTGGCGCTCAACCTGCGCCAGCACATCAGCGATCCTGCCCGTTACCACGTAGTGATGGATGAACTCAACGATCTGGAAATGGGCAAAATTCTGGGGGCCTGTGAACTCACCATCGGTACGCGCCTGCACTCCGCCATTATCTCAATGAACTTTGCCACCCCGGCGATTGCCATCAATTATGAACATAAATCCGCCGGGATTATGCAGCAGCTGGGACTACCGGAGATGGCGATTGATATCCGTCATTTATTAGACGGCAGCCTGCAAGTGATGGTTGCGGATACCTTAGGCCAGCTTCCGGCACTGAACACGCGACTTAACGAAGCCGTCAGTCGCGAACGTCAGACGGGAATGCAGATGGTGAAATCTGTGCTTGAACACATCAGGGAGGCGAAATGAAGGTCGGCTTCTTTTTACTGAAATTTCCGCTGTCGTCGGAAACCTTCGTCCTCAATCAAATTACCGCGTTTATTGATATGGGCTTTGAGGTGGAGATTGTCGCGCTGCAAAAAGGCGACACCCAGAACACCCACGCGGCATGGACGAAATACAACCTTGCCGCCAGAACCCGTTGGTTACAGGACGAACCTACGGGCAAAGTGGCGAAACTGCGCCACCGTGCCAGCCAGATCTTACGCGGCATTCATCGTAAAAATACCTGGCAGGCACTTAACCTCAAACGCTATGGTGCCGAGTCGCGAAACCTGATTTTGTCTGCCATTTGCGGCCAGGTCGCAACACCATTTTATGCCGATGTCTTTATCGCTCATTTTGGCCCTGCGGGGGTAACCGCAGCAAAACTCCGCGAACTGGGTGTCATTCGCGGCAAAATTGCCACTATCTTCCACGGCATTGATATCTCCAGTCGGGAGGTGCTCAACCATTACACTCCCGAATATCAGCAACTGTTCCGCCGTGGCGATCTGATGCTACCAATAAGCGATCTGTGGGCCGGAAGGTTGCAAAAAATGGGCTGCCCGAGGGAAAAAATCGCCGTATCGCGCATGGGCGTGGACATGACGCGTTTTAGCCCGCGTCCGGTGAAAGCGCCCGCAACGCCGCTGGAAATCATTTCCGTCGCACGCTTAACCGAGAAAAAAGGCCTGCATGTGGCGATTGAAGCCTGCCGTCAGTTGAAAGAGCAGGGCGTGGCATTTCGCTATCGCATCCTCGGCATTGGCCCGTGGGAACGACGCCTGCGCACCCTCATCGAACAATATCAACTGGAAGATGTGGTAGAGATGCCGGGCTTTAAACCGAGCCACGAAGTGAAAGCGATGCTCGACGACGCGGATGTCTTCCTGTTGCCATCGGTTACAGGTGCGGATGGCGATATGGAAGGTATTCCGGTGGCACTAATGGAAGCGATGGCGGTCGGCATTCCGGTGGTTTCTACTCTGCATAGCGGAATACCGGAACTGGTGGAGGCCGATAAATCCGGCTGGCTGGTGCCTGAGAACGATGCTCGCGCACTGGCGCAACGACTGGCGGCGTTTAGCCAACTGGACACCGACGAACTGGCTCCGGTCGTCAAACGTGCGCGCGAAAAAGTCGAACACGATTTTAACCAGCAGGTGATCAATCGAGAACTCGCCAGCTTGCTGCAGGCTTTATAGAGGAGAACGCATGCCATTTAAAAAACTCTCCCGACGCACCTTCCTGACGGCAAGCTCGGTGCTTGCCTTCCTCCATACCCCTTTCGCTCGCGCGCTTCCCGCCCGACAAAGCGTTAACATTAACGACTACAACCCTCGCGACTGGATCGCCTCATTTAAACAAGCCTTCAGCGAAGGGCAAACGGTCGTCGTGCCTGCCGGATTGGTTTGCCTCAATATCAACACCGGCATCTTTATCCCTCCTGGCAAAACGTTACACATCCTTGGAAGCCTGCGCGGCAACGGCAGAGGGCGATTTGTCTTACAGGACGGCAGCCAGGTGACAGGGGAGGAGGGCGGCAGTATGCATAACATCACCCTGGATGTGCGCGGCTCTGACTGCACCATCAAAGGGCTGGCGATGAGCGGCTTTGGTCCGGTAACGCAGATTTATATCGGCGGCAAAAACAAACGGGTCATGCGTAACCTGACCATCGATAACCTGACCGTTAGCCACGCTAATTACGCCATCTTACGCCAGGGATTTCATAACCAGATTATCGGTGCCAACATCACCAATTGTAAGTTCAGCGACTTACAGGGCGACGCCATTGAATGGAATGTGGCGATTAACGACCGTGATATTTTGATATCTGACCATGTCATCGAGCGCATCAACTGTACTAACGGCAAAATCAATTGGGGCATCGGCATAGGTCTTGCGGGAAGCACTTATGATAACAACTATCCGGAAGACCAGGCAGTGAAAAACTTTGTCGTGGCGAACATCACGGGATCGGATTGTCGGCAGTTGATACATGTTGAAAATGGTAAACATTTTGTTATTCGTAATATCAAAGCCTGCAATATCACGCCGGATTTCAGTAAGAAAGCAGGTATTGATAACGCCACGGTCGCTATTTACGGTTGTGACAATTTCGTGATTGATAATATTGAAATGATTAATAGCGCCGGGATGTTAATCGGCTATGGGGTAATTAAAGGCAAATATCTCTCGATACCGCAGAATTTCCGAGTGAATAATATTCAGCTGGATAATACCCACCTTGCTTACAAATTGCGCGGCATCCAAATCTCCGCCGGGAATGCTGTCTCCTTTGTGGCGCTGACTAACGTTGAGATGAAGCGTGCGTCGCTGGAGTTACACAACAAGCCGCAACACCTTTTTATGCGTAATATCAAAGTGATGCAGGAATCCTCTGTTGGACCCGCATTGAGCATGAACTTCGACATGCGCAAAGACGTTCGCGGCGTGTTTATGGCGAAAAAAGAAACACTGCTATCTCTTGCAAATGTTCATGCGGTGAATGAAAGAGGGCAAAGCTCCGTCGATATCGACAGGATAAATCACCATATTGTTAATGTGGAAAAGATTAACTTTAGATTGCCGGAACGGAGGGAGTAGATTTGCGACCATTCCTGGAAAAATGGAGCCATACTTAGGAACAATGCTACTGCAATCTACAACGAAGCGGCGTAACATCACAAGTAATTCAGTAATCAATTCAGGGTAATTGATGCTGGCGAAAAAAATCGAACAAGCTATAATTCAGCAACCATTTTACAGGTGGATGAAATAATGACGAATTTAAAAGCAGTTATTCCTGTAGCGGGTCTTGGGATGCATATGTTGCCTGCCACTAAGGCGATTCCCAAAGAGATGCTACCGATCGTCGACAAGCCAATGATTCAGTACATTGTTGACGAGATTGTGGCTGCAGGGATCAAAGAAATCCTCCTGGTAACTCATGCGTCCAAGAACGCGGTCGAAAACCACTTCGACACCTCTTATGAATTAGAATCTCTTCTTGAACTGCGCGTGAAGCGTCAACTGCTGGCGGAAGTACAGTCCATCTGTCCGCCAGGCGTGACCATTATGAACGTGCGTCAGGGCGAACCTTTAGGTTTAGGCCACTCCATTTTGTGTGCACGACCCGCCATTGGTGACAATCCATTTGTCGTGGTACTGCCGGACGTTGTGATCGACGACGCCAGTGCCGACCCGCTGCGCTACAACCTTGCTGCCATGATTGCGCGTTTCAATGAAACGGGCCGTAGCCAGGTGCTGGCAAAACGTATGCCGGGTGAGCTCTCTGAATACTCTGTCATCCAGACCAAAGAACCGCTGGATCGCGAAGGTAAAGTCAGCCGCATTGTTGAATTTATCGAAAAACCGGATCAGCCACAAACGCTGGACTCAGACATCATGGCCGTTGGTCGCTATGTACTTTCTGCCGATATTTGGCCGGAACTGGAACGTACTCAGCCTGGTGCATGGGGACGTATTCAGCTGACTGATGCTATTGCCGAGCTGGCGAAAAAACAGTCCGTTGATGCCATGCTGATGACTGGGGACAGTTACGACTGCGGTAAAAAAATGGGCTATATGCAGGCGTTCGTGAAGTATGGATTACGAAACCTGAAAGAAGGGGCGAAGTTCCGTAAAGGCATTGAGAAGCTGTTAAGCAAATAATGAAAATCTGACCGGATGTAACGGTTGATAAGAAAATTATAACGGCAGTGAAGATTCGTGATGAAAGTAATTTGTTGCGAATATTCCTGCCGTTGTTTTATATAAACAATCAGAATAACAACGAGTTAGCAATAGGATTTTAGTCAAAGTTTTCCAGGATTTTCCTTGTTTCCAGAGCGGATTGGTAAGACAATTAGCGTTTGAATTTTTCGGGTTTAGCGCGAGTGGGTAACGCTCGTCACATCGTAGACATGCATGCAGTGCACTGGTAGCTGTAAAGCCAGGGGCGGTAGCGTGCATTAATACCCCTATTAATCAACCTAAGAGCCGCTTATTTCACAGCATGCTCTGAAGTAATATGGAATAATAAAGTGAAGATACTTGTTACTGGTGGCGCAGGATTTATTGGTTCTGCTGTAGTTCGTCACATTATAAATAATACGCAGGATAGTGTTGTTAATGTCGATAAATTAACGTACGCCGGAAACCTGGAATCACTTGCTGATGTTTCTGATTCTGAACGCTATGTTTTTGAACATGCGGATATTTGCGATGCAGCTGCAATGGCGCGGATTTTTGCTCAGCATCAGCCGGATGCAGTGATGCACCTGGCTGCTGAAAGCCATGTTGACCGTTCAATTACCGGCCCTGCGGCATTTATTGAAACCAATATTGTTGGTACTTATGTCCTTTTGGAAGCCGCTCGCAATTACTGGTCTGCTCTTGATAGCGACAAGAAAAATAGCTTCCGTTTTCATCATATTTCTACTGACGAAGTCTATGGTGATTTGCCTCATCCTGACGAAGTAAATAATACAGAAGAATTACCCTTATTTACTGAGACGACAGCTTACGCGCCAAGCAGTCCTTATTCCGCATCCAAAGCATCTAGCGATCATTTAGTCCGCGCGTGGAAACGTACCTATGGTTTACCGACCATTGTGACTAACTGTTCGAATAACTACGGCCCTTATCACTTTCCGGAAAAATTGATTCCGCTGGTAATTCTTAATGCTCTGGAAGGTAAGGCATTACCTATTTATGGCAAAGGGGATCAAATTCGCGATTGGCTATATGTTGAAGATCATGCGCGTGCGTTATATACCGTTGTCACCGAAGGTAAAGCGGGTGAAACTTATAACATTGGCGGACACAACGAAAAGAAAAACATCGATGTTGTGCTGACTATTTGTGATTTGTTGGATGAGATTGTACCGAAAGAGCAATCTTATCGTGAGCAAATTACTTATGTTGCCGATCGTCCGGGACACGATCGCCGTTATGCGATTGATGCTGAGAAGATTAGCCGCGAATTGGGCTGGAAACCGCAGGAAACGTTTGAGAGCGGGATTCGGAAGACAGTGGAATGGTACCTGTCCAATACAAAATGGGTCGAAAATGTGAAAAGTGGTGCCTATCAGTCATGGATTGCACAGAACTATGAGGGCCGTCAGTAATGAATATCCTCCTTTTCGGCAAAACAGGGCAGGTAGGTTGGGAACTACAGCGTGCTCTGGCACCTCTGGGTAATTTGATTGCTCTTGATGTTCACTCTACTGATTATTGCGGTGATTTTAGTAATCCTGAAGGTGTAGCTGAAACCGTAAGAAGCATTCGGCCTGATATTATTGTCAACGCAGCCGCTCACACCGCAGTAGACAAAGCAGAATCAGAACCGGAGTTTGCACAATTACTTAACGCAACAAGTGTCGAAGCGATTGCGAAAGCAGCCAATGAAGTCGGCGCCTGGCTTATTCATTACTCGACTGATTACGTCTTCCCTGGAAATGGCGATATGCCATGGCGGGAGACGGATGCAACCGCACCACTAAATGTTTACGGTGAAACCAAGTTAGCCGGAGAAAAAGCGTTACAGGAATATTGCGCAAAGCATCTTATTTTCCGGACCAGCTGGGTCTATGCAGGAAAAGGAAATAACTTCGCCAAAACGATGTTACGTCTGGCAAAAGAGCGTGAAGAATTAGCGGTTATTAATGATCAGTTTGGTGCGCCAACAGGTGCTGAACTGCTGGCTGATTGTACAGCACATGCCATTCGTGTCGCACTGAATAAACCAGAAGTCGCAGGCTTGTACCATCTGGTAGCCAGTGGTACCACAACCTGGCACGATTATGCTGCGCTGGTTTTTGAAGAGGCACGCAAAGCAGGTATTCCCCTTGCACTCAACAAGCTCAACGCAGTACCAACAACAGCCTATCCTACACCAGCTCGTCGTCCGCATAACTCTCGCCTTAATACAGAAAAATTTCAGCAGAAATTTGCGCTTGTTTTGCCTGATTGGCAGGTTGGCGTGAAACGAATGCTCAACGAATTATTTACGACTACAGCAATTTAATAGTTTTTGCATCTTGTTCGTGATGGTGGAGCAAGATGAATTAAAAGGAATGATGAAATGAAAACGCGTAAAGGTATTATTTTAGCGGGTGGTTCGGGTACTCGTCTTTATCCTGTAACTATGGCTGTCAGTAAACAGTTGTTACCGATTTATGATAAACCGATGATCTATTACCCGTTGTCTACACTGATGTTAGCGGGTCTTCGCGATATTCTGATTATTAGTACGCCACAGGATACTCCTCGTTTTCAACAACTGCTGGGTGACGGGAGCCAGTGGGGGCTAAATCTTCAGTACAAAGTGCAACCGAGTCCAGATGGTCTTGCGCAGGCATTTATCATCGGTGAAGAGTTTATCGGTGGTGATGATTGTGCTTTGGTTCTAGGTGATAATATCTTTTACGGTCACGATCTGCCGAAGTTAATGGATGTCGCTGTTAACAAAGAAAGTGGTGCAACGGTATTTGCCTATCACGTTAATGATCCTGAACGCTACGGTGTCGTTGAGTTTGATAAAAACGGTACGGCGATCAGCCTGGAAGAAAAACCGCTACAACCAAAAAGTAATTATGCGGTAACCGGGCTTTATTTTTATGATAACTACGTTGTCGAAATGGCGAAAAATCTTAAGCCTTCTGCCCGCGGTGAACTGGAAATTACCGATATTAACCGTATTTATATGGAACAGGGGCGTTTATCCGTTGCCATGATGGGACGTGGTTATGCATGGCTGGACACGGGGACACATCAAAGTCTTATTGAGGCAAGCAATTTTATCGCAACAATAGAAGAACGTCAGGGGCTGAAAGTTTCCTGCCCGGAAGAAATTGCTTACCGTAAAGGGTTTATCGATGCTGAGCAGGTGAAAGTATTAGCTGAACCGTTGAAGAAAAATGCTTATGGTCAGTATCTGCTGAAAATGATTAAAGGTTATTAATAAAATGAACGTAATTAAAACAGAAATTCCAGATGTACTGATTTTTGAACCGAAAGTTTTTGGTGATGAGCGTGGTTTCTTTATGGAAAGCTTTAATCAGAAAGTTTTTGAAGAAGCTGTAGGGCGGAAGGTTGAATTTGTTCAGGATAATCATTCTAAATCATCTAAGGGTGTGTTACGCGGACTGCACTATCAGCTGGAACCCTATGCTCAAGGTAAATTAGTTCGTTGTGTGGTCGGTGAAGTATTTGATGTAGCAGTTGATATTCGTAAATCGTCACCTACATTTGGGAAATGGGTTGGGGTGAATTTGTCTGCTGAGAATAAGCGTCAGTTGTGGATCCCTGAGGGGTTTGCGCATGGTTTTTTGGTGTTAAGCGAGATAGCAGAGTTTGTTTATAAGACGACAAATTATTATCATCCTGAATCAGAAGGTTGCATAAAATGGGATGATTCTTTTTTGATGATTGATTGGCCAAATAAACCGATAGCAATCTCAGAAAAAGATAAAAAAGGCTCATCAATTTTGAGGCTAAATGACTATTGATGTTGAAAAAAAAACTTCAAAAAATAAAGGAATATCATTCAGTATTGGAGTTGGCAATAATTCAGGGTGCGAATGCCATATTTCCTGTGTTGGTATTCCCATTTTTTCTTATTACCTTAGGGGAAAACATCTTTTCAAGTATTGCTGTTGGTGAAGTACTAGCACTATATGTGCTTATATTTTCGCTATACAGTTTTGATATTATAAGTGTGCAGAAGGTAATTTCAAGTGTGACAAAAGATGAAATATTTAAAGTTTACATTCTGACACTAATCTGTAGGTTGTGTTTATTTGTTATTTCAGGAATATGTCTTTTATTTATAACGTATTTAATTAATAAAACATTAAGTGTATACTTGGGATTGTTTTTATTGTACCCAGTAGGGATGATATTGCAATCTAATTATTTTTTTCAGGCTACGAATAACAATAGGCCATTGGCTGTTTTTGTACTAATTGCTCGTGGTATGTCATTATGTCTTATTTATTTTTATAATGGACCAGCAGGCTATTTAACAAGTTATTATTATGTCATTTGTGTGTCTGGTTCGTATTTTTTATCTGGCGTGCTATCGCTTATATATATATATTATCAAAATAAGACTAATAAAGCTAAAATTCAATGGGCGGAAATTTTAGAATATATATGCACAGGTTATCATCTGTTTATTGCTAATATATTTGTTATTCTATACAGAAATAGTAATATTATTATTCTTGGCACTCTTGCTTCGCCTGTTGCAACGTCTCTGTACGCGACGGCAGAGAAAATTATTAAATGTATTCAGTCTATAGCAACCCCGTTAAATCAATACTATTTCACGAGGTTGATAAAGCAACATGAATTGAAATTAGAACCATACAAAGTTGGAGAATATAAAAGCCTGCTATATGCAAGCACAAATATTCAGCTAAAGTTCATGGTTTTCATTGTCCTGAGTTTAGGGGGGGTGGGTACTATATTGGGATATAAGGTTCAAAGTATCGCTGAAATTAGAAGCGCGTTCATCCCTTTATCAATAATGTCTTTTGCAATATTTATGGGGATATACAATTTTATGTTTGGTTCGGTTGGATTGTCCATAAGAGGGTATAAAAAAGAATTTTCTTATATAGTGGCCATTACGGGTGTTTCAACTATTATTTTATCATTATGCCTGAGTTATTTCTTTGCTGAAATAGGCGCTGCAATTGCTTATGTATTTGCTGAGTTTATCTTACTTATTCTCATACTTAGAATTTATAAAGTGAAACGATTATAATTCCCGGTAAGAACTGATAGTGCAAAATCATCATGGCTATAGACTGAATAAATTGCGGGGAAAGAATGTATTACATCATATTTGTGATGGTTTTAGGTTTATGGATTATTGCATTCAACTACGCTAGAGCAAACAAGCTAAGTAATTTGGTAATTGTGCTTATTATTACTACTTTATTTATTATTAATAGGCAGAATCAAGACTATGAAGCGTATGTTGATATATTTAATGTCAATGAACTTTATGCCGAGATTGGTTATCGCTGGTTAATTTATGGTGTTAAGTATTTAGGCGGTACCCATGAAGTCATAATTGGCTTGCTGGGTTTATTCCTTGGGACCACATTCCTACGATTAATACAATACAGTAAGTATACAGCATTTGGTTTGCTGCTTTACATGTTGTGTCCAATGCCTATTGACATTGTTCAAATCAGGAATACATTTCTTTTTTTATTTGTCATAAATTCTCTTATCGAGTTAGAAAAAGAGCATAAATTTAACTCTCTTTGTTTTGTCTTTATGGCACCTCTTTTCCATAGTTTAGGCATTGTTTATGTATTGGCGTGGGTAATAATCCAATTTCGTACCTGGAGGGGTTATAATAAGTTAATGGTTTTTGGACTGGTGCTGTCTTTTATTGTAGTGCCACTCTTGATTAAAATGTTAATTTTATTATTTAACACTAGGACGTTACATGCATATATAGCTGATGGCATTAAGGTTCATTCTCTTATTATATGGGCAGGTCCTTATCTTTTTGATCTTTTTCTGTTATGTTACTTCAGAAAAAAAATAGTAATAACTGATTTACATACTAAACAATGGATTGATATAATATTCTCGCTAATGTTATTTCTTTCCGTATTTTCACCACTACTTTTATATATCGACGAAATAAATAGGATTTTTCGAAATGCGCTATTACTGAAGTATCTGGTAATGATGTCTATCGCACAGTATTTAAGTAGACCGACCAGATATATACTTTATTCATATTTACTGTTATTCACTTTTGCATTATCAATATATTATACACTCCAAATCGATTATGATTACATTGTATTTGGGTTACCATACTCATTATGATACTTATGAGGATATATGTTTTATTTTATCTGTGTAAATTATAATAACTCTGATTATACAGAAGCATTAATTAAGAGCGTTATTAATCAAGAAAAAGATAGCTTTGTAATTGTTGTAGATAACTGTTCTAATGAGCAAGAGCTAAAAAAGTTAAATGATATTGAGAGTAAATATAACGAGAAGGTCAGATTAATTAAAAGTGATGTGAATTTGGGATATTTTGGCGGATTGAATCTTGGCCTAAAAGGACTACCAAGAAATCATCCAATAGTTGTTGGGAATAATGATTTGGTTTATGAGAGTAATTTTACGCAAATAATATCACAGACTACATATCCGGACGATGCTTTAGTTATTGCTCCAAATGTGATTACAAAGGATGGTTATCACCAGAACCCACACTGCCGTAAGCGAGTAAGTAAGTTTAGGAAATTTTTGTATGATATATATTTTTCAAATTATATCGCTGCTTTAGTTTTAACGTGGGGAAGCAGGTTTTTAAATTATTTGAAAGGTGGAAGAAATAATTCCTTTGATCAGGGTAGAGGTTATATACATATGGGTATTGGAGCCTGTTATGTCCTTATGCCTTCCTTCTTCAAATATTTTGATGAATTAGATAACAAAGTTTTTTTATATGGTGAGGAAGCATATTTGGCTGGCCAATTAATGGAAGTAAATGGGAAGATTTTCTATGAGCCTGATGCTATTGTCCATCATGAAGAAAGTGCAACTTTGGCGAAAGTTGCTTCTAAAACAAAATATGGCTATATGAAAAGCTCATATTACGACTATAAAAAATATCTGTAAAAGGTGAAAATATGTTTAAGAATAAAACACTCGTTATCACTGGTGGCACTGGTTCTTTTGGTAATGCCGTACTTAAGCGTTTTCTAGATACAGATATTGCTGAAATACGAATATTTAGCAGGGATGAAAAAAAACAAGATGATATGCGGAAAAAATATAATAACTCAAAATTAAAATTTTATATAGGTGATGTGCGAGACTATAATTCCGTTCTAAATGCAACGCGTGGTGCCGATTTTCTGTATCATGCAGCAGCCCTTAAACAAGTTCCTTCATGTGAATTTCACCCTATGGAGGCGGTTAAGACAAATGTTCTGGGTACGGAAAATGTTCTGGAGGCTGCTATTGCGAATGGGATTAAACGCGTGGTGTGCTTGAGTACCGATAAAGCCGTTTATCCTATCAATGCAATGGGCATATCTAAGGCAATGATGGAAAAAGTTATTGTTGCAAAATCACGTAATCTTGACAGTTCAAAAACAGTTATCTGTGGAACTCGTTATGGAAATGTAATGGCTTCACGTGGATCGGTCATCCCATTATTTGTTGATCTAATCAAAGCTGGTAAACCATTGACCATAACCGATCCCAATATGACTCGTTTCATGATGACGCTTGAGGATGCTGTCGATCTGGTCCTTTATGCTTTCGAACATGGAAATAATGGTGACATTTTCGTTCAGAAAGCACCTGCGGCAACAATTCAAACATTAGCCATTGCACTTAAGGAATTGCTAAATGCCCATGAGCATCCAATCAATATTATTGGAACTCGACACGGGGAAAAACTTTACGAAGCGTTATTGAGCCGAGAGGAAATGATTGCAGCGGAAGATATGGGTGATTATTATCGTGTTCCACCAGATCTCCGCGATTTGAACTATGGAAAATATGTGGAACATGGTGACCGTCGTATCTCGGAAGTGGAAGATTATAATTCTCATAATACTGAGAGATTAGATGTTGAGGGAATGAAAGAATTACTGCTAAAACTTCCTTTTATCCGGGCACTTCGTTCTGGTGAAGATTATGAGTTGGATTCATAATATGAAAATTTTAGTTACTGGCGCTGCAGGGTTTATCGGTCGAAATTTGGTTTTCCGCCTTAAGGAAGCTGGATATAACGAACTTATTGCGATAGATCGTAACTCTTCTTTGACGGATTTAGAGCAGGGACTTAAGCAGGCAGATTTCATTTTTCATCTTGCTGGAGTAAATCGTCCTGTGAAGGAGAGTGAGTTTGAAGAGGGGAATTGCGATCTAACTCAACAGATTGTTGATATTCTGAAAAAAAATAATAAAGATACTCCTATCATGCTTAGTTCATCCATCCAAGCTGAATGTGATAACGCTTATGGAAAGAGTAAAGCAGTTGCGGAAAAAATCATTCAGCAGTATGGGGAAACGACAAACGCTAAATATTATATTTATCGCTTGCCGAATGTATTCGGTAAGTGGTGTCAACCAAATTATAACTCCTTTATAGCAACTTTCTGCCATCGCATTGCAAATGATGAAGCTATTACAATTAATGATCCTTCAGCAGTTGTAAATTTGGTGTATATAGATGACTTTTGTTCTGACATATTAAAGCTATTAGAAGGAGCGAACGAAACTGGTTACAGGACATTTGGTCCAATTTATTCTGTTACTGTTGGTGAGGTGGCACAATTAATTTATCGATTTAAAGAAAGTCGCCAAACATTAATCATCGAAGATGTAGGTAATGGATTCACTCGAGCATTGTACTCAACATGGTTAAGTTACCTTTCTCCTAAACAGTTTGCGTATACGGTTCCTTCTTATAGTGATGACAGAGGGGTATTCTGTGAAGTATTGAAAACGAAAAACGCGGGCCAGTTTTCGTTTTTTACTGCGCATCCAGGAATTACTCGGGGGGGGCATTATCATCATTCCAAAAATGAGAAATTTATTATCATCCGAGGAAGTGCTTGTTTCAAATTTGAAAATATTGTCACGGGTGAACGATATGAACTTAATGTTTCATCAGATGATTTTAAAATTGTTGAAACAGTTCCGGGATGGACGCATGACATTACTAATAATGGCTCGGATGAGCTAGTTGTTATGCTTTGGGCAAATGAAATATTTAATCGTTCTGAACCAGATACTATAGCGAGAGTTTTATCGTGAAAAAATTGAAAGTCATGTCGGTTGTTGGGACTCGTCCAGAAATTATTCGACTCTCGCGTGTCCTTGCAAAATTAGATGAATATTGTGATCACCTTATTGTTCATACTGGGCAAAATTACGATTATGAATTGAATGAGGTTTTTTTCAAGGATTTGGGTGTTCGCAAACCTGATTATTTTCTTAATGCCGCAGGTAAAAATGCAGCAGAGACTATTGGACAAGTTATCATTAAAGTTGATGAGGTCTTTGAACAGGAAAAACCAGAAGCCATGTTAGTTCTTGGCGATACTAACTCCTGTATTTCAGCAATACCAGCAAAGCGTCGAAGAATTCCGATTTTCCATATGGAGGCTGGGAATCGTTGTTTTGATCAACGCGTACCGGAAGAAACTAACAGAAAAATAGTTGACCACACCGCTGATATCAATATGACATATAGTGATATCGCGCGTGAATATCTTTTGGCTGAAGGTGTACCAGCCGATAGGATTATTAAAACCGGTAGCCCAATGTTTGAAGTACTCACTCATTATATGTCGCAGATTGATGGTTCCGATGTACTTTCTCGCCTGAATTTAACACCTGGGAATTTCTTTGTGGTAAGTGCCCACAGAGAAGAAAATGTTGATACCCCTAAACAGCTTGCGAAACTGGCAAATATACTTAATACCGTGGCTGAAAAATATGATATCCCGGTAGTTGTTTCTACTCATCCGCGCACTCGTAACCGCATCAACGAAAACGGTATTCAATTTCATAAAAATATCTTGCTACTTAAGCCATTAGGATTTCACGATTACAACCATCTGCAAAAAAATGCACGTGCTGTTTTATCGGATAGCGGGACTATTACAGAGGAGTCCTCCATTATGAACTTCCCTGCGCTCAATATACGAGAAGCGCACGAACGCCCTGAAGGCTTCGAAGAAGGGGCTGTAATGATGGTTGGTCTTGAGTCTGCCCGTGTGTTACAGGCATTAGAAATTATTGCAACACAGCCTCGTGGAGAAGTACGCTTACTTCGTCAGGTCAGTGACTATAGTATGCCAAATGTTTCAGATAAAGTTGTGCGTATTATCCATTCATATACTGACTACGTTAAACGGGTTGTCTGGAAGCAATACTAATGAAACTTGCATTAATCATTGATGATTATTTGCCCCATAGCACACGAGTTGGGGCTAAAATGTTTCATGAGTTAGGCCTGGAATTGCTGAGCAGAGGCCATGATGTAACTGTAATTACGCCTGACAACACATTACAGGCAATCTATTCTGTTAGCATGACTGATGGTATAAAGGTTTGGCGTTTCAAAAGTGGACCTTTAAAGGATATAGGTAAGGCTAAACGTGCCATAAATGAAACTCTTTTATCTTTTCGTGCATGGCACGCATTAAAGCATCTCATCCAACATGATACATTTGATGGTATCGTTTATTATTCCCCCTCTATTTTTTGGGGAGGCTTGGTTAAAAAAATTAAAGAGCGATGCCAGTGCCCAAGCTATCTGGTCCTAAGGGATATGTTCCCACAGTGGGTCATTGATGCTGGTATGATAAAAGCCGGCTCGCCAATTGAAAAATATTTCAGGTATTTTGAAAAAAAATCATATCAACAGGCTGACTGGATTGGGTTAATGTCTGATAAGAATCTTGAGATATTTCGTCAGGCCAATAAAGGTTATCCGTGTGAAGTTTTACGTAATTGGGCCTCAATGACTCCTGTGTCTGCCGGCGATGATTATCATTCACTTCGTCAAAAATACGCTCTAAAAGATAAAATCATTTTTTTCTATGGCGGTAATATTGGGCATGCTCAGGATATGGCAAACTTAATGCGCCTTGCGCGTAATATGATGCGTCATCATGATGCTCATTTCCTGTTTATAGGGCAGGGTGATGAAGTTGACCTGATTAAATCTCTTTCTGCAGAATGGAATTTAACTAATTTCACTCATCTACCTTCAGTGAACCAGGAAGAGTTTAAATTAATTTTATCTGAAGTTGATGTTGGTCTGTTCTCCCTTTCGTCTCGCCATTCTTCACATAATTTTCCCGGAAAATTACTAGGGTATATGGTTCAATCAATCCCGATCCTTGGGAGTGTGAATGGCGGTAATGATCTAATGGATGTAATTAATAAGCACAGGGCTGGGTTCATTCATGTTAATGGTGAAGATGATAAACTGTTTGAATCTGCACAATTGCTTCTTAGTGATTCAGTTTTAAGAAAACAGTTAGGTCAGAACGCCAATGTGTTGTTAAAGTCTCAATTTTCGGTTGAATCGGCGGCACATACTATCGAAGTCCGACTGGAGGCAGGAGAATGCGTTTAGTTGATGACAATATTATGGATGAACTTTTTCGCACTGCAGCAAATTCTGAACGTTTGCGCGCTCATTATTTATTGCACGCATCTCATCAGGAGAAGGTTCAACGTTTACTTATTGCATTTGTACGCGACAGCTATGTTGAACCCCATTGGCATGAGTTACCGCATCAGTGGGAAATGTTTGTCGTCATGCAAGGGCAATTAGAAGTTTGTTTGTATGAGCAAAATGGTGAGATCCAAAAAAAGTTTGTTGTTGGAGACGGTACGGGAATAAGTGTCGTGGAATTTTCCCCAGGAGATATACATAGTGTCAAATGCCTGTCACCAAAAGCCCTTATGTTAGAGATAAAGGAGGGGCCATTTGACCCACTGAAAGCTAAGGCTTTTTCTAAGTGGTTATAGGGCGATACACCACCGTTTATTCTTCTATCTTATTCTATACATGCTGGGTTACCATCTTAGCTTCTTCAAGCCGCGTAACCCCGCGTGACCACCCCTGACAGGAGTAAACAATGTCAAAGCAACAGATCGGCGTAGTCGGTATGGCAGTGATGGGGCGCAACCTTGCGCTCAACATCGAAAGCCGTGGTTATACCGTCTC